>Ga0209188_1000068_pt1 | contig 123649 bp, 120 predicted proteins | sample C_130625_EF_Meta_FD_187307 | JGI IMG/M metagenome (GOLD analysis project Ga0209188, IMG submission 187307) | Freshwater microbial communities from Lake Croche, Canada to study carbon cycling - C_130625_EF_MetaG (SPAdes) (version 2) | ecosystem: Environmental > Aquatic > Freshwater > Lake...
ATGGACATTTTAAAAATGTCCAAAAAAAAAAAACGCAGCCATTTCTTTTTTCGTGTTTTGTTAACATTTGAACGTAAAATTATGCAAATATAAGAAAACTTAGTAAAATTGCTGAGGACCCGGTTTTAAATATACTTTTAGTATATAGAATGGCGTCAGGAACCGGAAGCACCGAGATTGCGTTTAAAGGAGGAAACGTACTACCTTTAGAATCACCTAGTTCTTTAACTGGGAATATAGCAAAGTATGAAAGTGTAGGAGGTAAACGAAGATCTAAAAAAACGAAAAAAACTGGACAAAAAGGTCAGTGTGGAGGTTCTGCTTTAGCCTTTTCTGAATTATCTCAGCAAAAACCTCTCTTAGCACCTATTCATAATGCGGGTACTGAAAGTCATAAGCAAGCTGGTGGAAAACGTCGGACTTCATCAAAAAAACGCCGTGGCTCTCGAAAAACCATGAAAAAAATGATGAGTGGCCTTTTCAAATTATTCAAAAAGTAAAACCTATATTGAATTATACAATTATATTTATTCCAAGTTAGCAAATATACTTGTATCTATCAAACATTTTCCTATTGGTTTTGGAGTAAATTTACTGGTTACCCCATCAGGACCAGTTTCGCCGTCACTATCTTCTCCAATTTCTTTATTATGACTATTATTTGTACTGTTTTTTGGTTCAAAGACCGTCTTCCAAATTGCCGCGTTGGACCAATCGCTCGTATAAATCCGCGAGTCCGTTTGCTGAATCCGATAATTACATTTTTTATAAAACCGTTTCCTCTGTGTCCATTGATTTTGGAAAACCTCATGCGTATCAATAATATCTACAATGATTGGACTATCGTGTTTAACACGTAAAATACGCCCAACGGATTGTGTAATATCCGTTTTTGGTGTAATCATAACTAATGATGCCAGGGTTTTTATATCAAGTGCTTCCGCTGCCATTGCATATGTAGCTAAAACTATCTGTTTTTCTTCAGTCTCTTGAAGATTTGCCTGTTTCATACCTCCCACATAAAAACCCACTGTAGCCAACTTTTTATGACAAATAGATTCATATAAATAAGTCAAAAGCGAGCGATTATGACATAGGACCATGATTTGGTTCTCAGATTCCTCTAATAAATCGCCAATAACGCGTATGATAAAATCACTACGTGGGCCGAATTCGCATAGTTTTACGATCATTGTACTATATTTGGTATTTCCTCGGAAATCGACCTCGACCTCATTGAATGTAGGGTCGTTTGATTTATATTCAATTGCTCTTACACAAACTAGGTCATCATTATCGCGTTTTTCTGTATATATTTTTTCGCCAATAAACATATAAAGCACACGGGTCAATTTATCTTTTCTGTCAACAGTGGCCGAAATACCCAGCATAAAAGGTGTAATTGTTTTAAAGAGGGTTCTCGAAAATTGCTCACTTCCAATACGATGTACTTCATCAACAATTGTGAGGCCAAAGCTATCAAATGTGCCCTGTGGGTATTCTTTATCATATAGGGTTTGAATCATACCAATTACTATATCTTTATCAGCGATATCAAATGTCGATGCCTGAATCTTACCAACACGTGCAGTCGGCAGAAATTCGCCGATACGCTCAATCCATTGATTCATTAAGAATTCTTTGTGCACTAATATGAGTGTCTTTTTTTTTAGTAAAGAGATTATTTTTAGTCCCATGACCGTTTTTCCACGCCCACATGGTACTTCCAAAATTCCGCCACTGCATCCATGCTCTGCCTTTTTGACATAATCGACGTAGATACCAACAATACTATCTTGGTAATCACGCAGTGGTTTTTCAAAATCGACTGAAATGTCCGTGCCTAGTTGGAGTTCTATTTTCGCGGGCATTCCATATCGCTGAATACCATAAAACCGAGGTAAATAGTATTTATTTGTATTTTCACGAAACACGGGAAAGGGTGTTGTGTCGGGCTGATTTGGACCAAACAACATTGGTTTTACGTTTAAATCTTTTAAAAACTGTTCCACGTCGGCTTTGTCGATAATGGATTTGGGTATCGTATATCCCTTTTTACCAATATAAGATTGAGAACATATTAATGCTTTATATTCATCAGACAAGGTGAATATTGGTATAATAGGCGGCGGAGTAACTGTCTTTTTTTTGAAGAACTTCCCAGGTCTTCTGTACATAAGGGTAGACTATTATAATGTAAGAGAGGAAATATAATTTAGGATGTTTCAATTTTCTGAATCGTATATTCGAGAACCTGAAAAAATATAATGATAATCTATATTATAATAAATCGAATGGATATTTCTACTATTGTTAAAAGTTTGTCTACGGTAGAAATGATATTACTTGTAGGGTTTATCATATTTATTGTATCACCCATTTCGATACCCTCATTTTTAGCCGGAATATTTGATTCCTCTTTAGGTATGTTGATGCTTTTTGTAATAATATTATTTTTGTTTTTTTATGTGAATCCAATTTTGGGAGTCGTATTTATTTTTGTTTCTTATGAGATTTTGAGACGTAGTGCACAGTTCACTAGTCGTACTACAATTATGCAACATACACCTAGCCAGGAAAAGAAAAATAATCAAATGAAAGCCATGAACCCAGTTAAATCTGAGTCATTAGAAGAAGAAATGGTAAACAAAATGGCACCTGTCGGACATAGTGATATTAGCGTTTATACTACAAGTACGTTTAAACCTGTTGCTGATAAGGTAGGTTCTGCATCACTCGTATAAATAATTAACATAATTCATTTTCATTATAAATAAAAATGAATTTAATCGATGAACTTTGCATTGAATTTACTTTTGACTTAACAATATCATTATACTGATAATGGGCAATAACATAAAAGATACTATTCCTATTAAACTTAATGTTTTTGATAATTTATTTCTAGAATATACACCAATTACAAAAATAATTAATGCTGATACAAGAACCGCTGCAAAGTAATATTTTAATATGTCTGTAAATATGAAGGTCACGCACATCTTAACAAAATCAAATAAATCATTTATATCTGTAATAAATACAGTATCTTTTACTTCCCATTCGTCACTTGATTTTTTTGAATATATTAATGCAAAAGACAATCCATATAATACTAATAAAAACAATCCTGTGCTTAAAAATTTAAAATCATTTTTTGAAAATCCCTTCAAAAAGCAAATCAAGATAGCAAGAGCGGTCATCATTGAAATGAAAATATCTATACTTCTTATGCGTTTTCCACGTATATTAGCAGAAACTTTGTCTATGACAATTTTTTTATATAACGCGGGAATAACTAAATAGGCAAGAATAACTGCTATTATAAAAATAAAAAAATTAACCGATGTTTTCATAAAATCCATTTGTGTTTTTTGACCCATTAACTCACTATTGATTGGCAAGTTATATGTAGTTATGGTTTCGTCACTTTCGCCAGAAGGATTACAGTCAATATATATTTGATTATCATCATTATTTGGATTATCTTTGCCGGCAGCTGCAGGTGCACCTGGTAAAGCAAGCGGACTTTGTATTGTAAAAAGTGGTGACCGAAACGTGGTTGAATCAAACGTATAGAGACCTTTAAACCATTTTGATGTTTTGTTGTTCACCGTAATTGGGGTTAAAAACAAAATAACAATATTATTAGGGTTTTGCGTATCATGATAATGAAAATATTTTTTCTGACTACTATAAGTAATAACATCACTAAGTCTAACGCTATTATTTTCGGTTTGGGAAAGAGATATTTTAGATCCTATAATTAATTCGGTATAAATTTTGTCAATACTAGTCGTAGAACTGCCACTTGTGTCGGGTTGAACAAAAAAACAAGTATAAATTTTAGCATTATTGTTTATATTATGTTCTATAACTATTTCTCCTTCGATTTTTGTTCCTGGGTCAGAGAGCCCTATTACATTATCATGTAATAATCCAAAAAAATAAATGTTTGTTGCGGTAACGGAAGATGGGTTTATCCCACTAAAAAACAAATTAGTGTCTGTAGAGTTGTTGTATTTTATTTTCCAATAATTTAAAGCACTTGATTTTACATCTTGTTTATTTGTATCACTTTTAAAAATATCTATAGCGTTTTCATAATTAAAACTTACTACATTTGAATCCACAGATAATGCATTGTTTAGATCAAAATTAGACATATTACTATATACTACGTTTATATTTTTGGTAGCGAAACAATATGCTAAAAAGGAATATATTGAAACAAATTATTTTCATATACCGTGGCAATAAATATATCTTTATATCCTTCAACATAAACCACGTCGCCGTTATTGATATCATCACATCCATATTCGCTGGTACAGCTTTTGCCATTGACACTAATTGGTAACTTGGTATTAATATTACCACTATTTGAAATAGTATAATATTGCCATTTATCTCGACCTGTCATGATTCGTCGGCCCATCAATGGTAATATCATATCCGAATTCCCTTGAGAACGTGTTAAAATTCCGATTTGCTGGTATCCTGTATTGATGGAGGGGCCTCTCGACCTAATATTTACCGGAATTCCGCGAATATCGCCTGAATCTGGCGGATAAAAAAGCCCGTCTGTTTTCATAGGAGGTGCGTAAGGGTCGTTAAATGGGTCTTGACGTGTTGAAATCCCTCCCATCATAACATGATTTGTATTTAAAGGTGGTGTGTTTAAAACTACAATGTTTGGCTTATTTGCATTTTCGCGTTCCTGATACGGTTTAACAAGCTGTGTGTACCATAAATATGATAATAAAACTAAAATAACAATTAATAAGAAAAGGGTCATGTTTTCAATACAAAATAATCCTGGAATACATTTTTTACCCATTCTATAACTCTATAAGTCTATATAGTAATTGAATATAAAAAGTTATTTTCTATTCAATCAAAAGGTAAAAACTAACGAATTCCGCGAATTACATAAAATCACTAGCTTTAATTTCTGGTGCAGGAGGCATAGGTGGTGAACCTCCAGAAAATATTTGACCCAATTCGCCAGCACCAACTGTAAAAAGACGAATGGCACTCTTGAGAAGTTCAGGAGCTTTAACAAAGAAATCTCCACTAATGTCACCTGCTCTCTCCATTAATACATCAATCTTAAGACGCTTACAATTAAAACATTGGTCACGAATTGATTTTGGCCAGTAAATTATATGGAATCCCGCTGCACCTACTATAATATGGTCTAATTGTTCTAAACCATTCCAAACTTTATGTTCATAGGGATATAAATTAATGCCAATAGCATTCAATATCAATAAAAAAATTCGAACTGGCATATATAATATGAAACCAATCATTTCGATAATATAATAAAGTACACACCTCTTTGCATTTGCTATAAAATAAACACTACACACTGTATATGTTTTTACAAATTCAAACATATACCCCAGCAGATTCAGGATATCAATACTAAACATGGGAACGATTTCAGCTAAATGAGCAGTTGTAACAGCAATACCCAATATAATGTTTGTTGCTCCGATTACCAAATTTGCTACACGAGCCGGAATGGTAATCATAAAATTTATTATTTTTCCAAGTAAATCAAATGCTTCTCCAATATCAGGCATTATTATCTATTATATACTATTGATAAAAGTTATTTTTACACAGATGAACATTTTAAATATTCAAGTGTGTAAATAAATAATCTTTTATTTAGAGGCGGTTCCTGTAACTCCAGCCGCTTTATAATTTTCATATTTTTCAACGAATTTTTCTACACGGCTTAATAAGGGATCGATTTTTTGTAATCCATCTATGATATCTTGTTGGATAGATTGAAATTCTTTAAAATCCGTTTTTAAAGAATCCTTTAAAGCATCTGTATCAATCTTTGCTTTTTTCTCCTTTTGACTAGGTTCTTTTTCAAGAATAGGTTCATCTTTGTCTTTTTTTGCAGAAGCCTCATCAGCAGCAACTTTAAGTCCGGCATCAATTGTTTCTTTCATGCCTTCGCGTACACTCATTCCTTCACTAACACTTGTGCCAAAACGTAAAACATGGGTAATAGTAATTGCCATAAAAAGGACAATTATCATGTTTTTATTGAAAAAGGAGGTCAAAAATCCAACAATTAATATAGTAATAAAGGATTGAATATCATTTGTTGTGGCAAAGTAGAGAACATCAACAATCGCAAGGAAACAAAAAAAATATAATACGAATCGGTTCTGTAAAATAGACCCATAATTTCCACTCATTTTAATATTTTTATTTAAAAAACTAGTGACAGAATTCATTCGACTATACTTTATAGGTGGAAAAAAACATATAAAATATACAATTATTAAAAAGGTATTTAAATCATCCGACCATTTTTTATTTCTAATTATCTTCTTCAAAGTCGTTCGTTTCACGGTACTCAAAGGGAATTTCCCCTCCATAAATATCGAGAACTTCTTTGACAACTTCTTCACGTTGAATATCGCCTCGCTGGAATTCAAAACTTGTGATACTAGAAGAACGTTTTCCCTTAAATTTGGTCAAAAAATCTTCTAGACCATTTAATTCATTAGGCCTGTCGTATTGTTCTAAATCGCCCGTAATAACCAATCGGCTATTTTCACCTAAACGTGTCAATAACATTTTCATCTGAGAAACGGTTGAATTTTGCATTTCATCGGCAACTATCCAGCAGTTTTTGAACGTGCGTCCACGCATATATCCAAGAGGTGATATTTCAATGACCTTTTCTTCCAACATGGCTGTTACTTCCTTTGGGCTAATAAAGTTGTAAAGAATATCATAAATTGGCCGGACCCACGGAGCCATTTTTTCTTCCAAAGTTCCAGGTAAATAACCCAAATCTTCGTCTACAGAAACAGAGGGACGGGTAAAAATAAGTTTTTCATAGGTTCCTAATAAAAAGTTCTTTACACCATATTCAGTAGCAAACAGCGTTTTGCCCGTTCCCGCGGGCCCAGTTGCAACGACAATTTTCTTAGACTTTTGTCGTAAGAGGGAATTATATATTTCTTGACTATTGTTTTTAGGTTTGGTAAATTTGAATTCAAAAGCAGCTTTTTCATTTGGTGATAAATATTGATAATTTTCATATATATTACGTTGTTTTGTTGCAGATTGTTCTCGTTCTTTGCCGATTTCTTCGCGATAATCTTTTAAAATTTCCTTTTCATTTTGTTTCCTGGGTTTTCGATTACGCTGTTTAGGCTCAGACTTGATTGCTTCACTGCCCAACGACTCGAACGAGACACAATCAACTGTGTGTTTCATCTATTTACATTATCTTAGTATTTTATTTGGTTGAAACAAATTAACTAAAAATCTAATGTGTCGGAAAAAAGTTTCTTATCGAGTCCAGTTCGCACACAAAAGACACGATGTGCAAAAATGCCTGTTAAAAAAACAATGGCTAAAACTTTCCAAAAGGTCCAATTAAAAAACCAGGAAATAAAATAAGCCCCCATAATGGTTACCACTGTATCGAGGATAGCAATATCAAAAATTCGGTATTTACGTAAACCTGTAGCTGGTTTTCCAATAATATCTTTATATGGGCAAAGGGGATTATGCATTATATATATTGGATGGATAAATTGGTTCTCCTTTATTTGTATTTACAACCTGTAAAAATACACTTTTAAATTGTAAGTACACACGATAAATAAAGCAAAACCCATTATCTAGGAATATAATATATGGCAAACACGTCGAATAGTTCAAATATTTCGTATCAAAGTCCGATTTGTCTAAATGATGATGACGTTCTCGAAATAGATAAATATTTACATATGTATGGGACAAATACAGGTGCTGCATACGACGAATCACAGCGTATTTTTATAGTGAATGATGTAATCATTTTGAGAGTAGGTGAACAAACATATCGATTAATTGAATACCATTTCCATGTACCGAGTGAGCATATCATTAATGACAGCAAATTTGCATCTGAAATACATTATGTGTTTGTCGAGCATGATAAAAATAAGAAGTATGAGGCACATAATTGTCCCGATATTTGCAGTGGTTGTTCTAATGATATTTCCGGGAACGTCTTAGTTATTGGACGTGTAATAACGAACGAAGAAGAGAGTCGCAGAGAACATGGTTCCTTAGCTAAACTACAGCCACGGATACCGAATCATTATTTTGAGTATGATGGTACTCTAACCACCGGAGACTATTCACCAGTCCGCTGGATAGTCGGGCGAAAACCAATTCAAATGAAAATAAGTGTGATTACAGATTTTGCAAAAACTGCTCGTTCAATTCAACCATTAGATGGACGCATCGTTTTATACAGCAGAAGTTATTAAAAATCCTGAAAAAACGCAAATTTGTAAAGCGTTACAAAAATAATATTTTGAAAGGAGATAAAATCTAATGGATATATTATTTAGAGAAGAATGAGTGAAGTTGCCTTTGTTGAACCTTTGTTAAAACCTGACGATAATCGTCACGTTATGTTTCCGATTCAATATGATGATATTTGGCAAATGTATAAACGCCAGGTAGATTGTTTTTGGATCACACAAGAGGTCAACTTAGCTCAGGACTTAAATGATTGGGAAAAATTAACACACGATGAACAAAAATTTATAAAAATGGTTTTAGCTTTTTTTGCAGCATCTGATGGAATCGTATTAGAAAATTTAGCGGTGCGATTTATGAGTGATGTGCAAGTATCTGAGGCTCGTGCATTCTATGGATTTCAAATTGCCATGGAAAATATTCATAGTGAAATGTATAGTTTATTGATCGATACGTATATTAAAGATTCTGCTGAAAAAACAACCCTATTTGAAGCCACTAAAAATTATCCCTGTATTGCTAAAAAAGCAAATTGGGGTAAAAAGTGGCTAGGTGATAATCGCAGTAGTTTTGCATCACGTTTAGTTGCCTTCGCTGCGATTGAGGGAATCTTTTTTAGCGGTTCATTTTGTGCTATTTTTTGGTTAAAGAAACGCGGTCTTCTTCCTGGATTAACATTTTCGAATGAATTAATCTCACGCGACGAGGCACTTCATACGGAATTCGCAATTTTACTTTATACAAAATTACAGCGTCGTCTTCCAAAAAAGCGTATTCATGAGATTATTCAAGAAGCAGTAGAGATAGAAAAAGAGTTTATTACGGAAGCCATTCCTTGTCGCATGATTGGTATGAATTCCAAATTAATGACACAATATATTGAATTTGTTGCGGACCGACTTTGTTTGCAGTTAGGTTATGATAAAATCTATAACGCATGCAATCCGTTTGATTTTATGGAATTAATAAGCATCGAATCCAAGGTCAACTTCTTTGAGCGTACCAATTCTGAATATGCTCTAGCAAATAAAACTGTCACAAAGGATGTATTTGATTTTACTACAGATTTCTAAATAAAAAATGAGTATAAGATGTTAGAGACATAACAGACATCATTATTTCGCGTAATAATTTTTATTTTTTATTCTAAAAAAAATAAAAACGATATTTAATGGTCAAGACACAAGTATATTTTATAATACAGATAGTTTTTTACTATGTTCTCGCTATTCTTTGATTTTGACATAGAATAATTAGACTCATCGTGAAGTCTATGTTTATAAAACAAATTATTTACGACGAAAACTTCATTTTCAGTTAGCCATTCAGTAAATAAAACAGCAGAATCAAGTGAATCCATATAAGGTCGATTATACAGATTAGAAATGGTCTCCATATTTTTCAAATACTCTTTTACTGGAACAAAATAATTACAGGTATTTATCAAACATTGAAACGTATTTTTTTTAAAATCCCGTAAATAAACCTGTTTTGAGATTACTTTATTTGCGTATTCCGAATAATCGAGATGTGGCGAAGGATATCCTGGAAACGTAAATGCAATTTGTGGAGCATAAATATATTTTGGGTTCCAAGTATCAATTAGATAAAGCCTATCAATATAATCGGTATTTATAATATTGTCCGCATCTAATAAAATTGCCCAATCATTACTGCAATAAGATAATACCTTAAGTTTGTTTTTAAAACATCCCAAGTTCTCTTCATTGAAATAGACCGTTATCTTTGGATTATTTAAAGAAGTTATTTTATTTTGCAATAATTGAATATCAATATCAGATGATTTATCGTCACAAATTATGATTTCACTGATGCGATTGTCATTTAGTAAAGGATGAAGGGCATCCAAAATAAAATGAGAAGAATTATAATAAGGAATTGCTACTGATATCGTATTTTTCATCTTTGTATAACATAATATATTTTTTTTAACTATTTACTCCGATAAATCAATTATACTGTAAAAGGCGAACTTCAGAAAGAAACATTGAGCAAATAATACTATACTAAATCGTCTGCATATTCACTATCAATAATCTGAGTTTTTTCATAAATTTCTAATGTTCTCGCACTTGCGTCCTTTGCGTCAACATATTTAGGCATCCAAAAATAGGGCACAATCTTTCCCATCCCCTGATAATGGGTTTCAAATATTTTTCGATAATAAAATTGTTCCGCAGTTTTAGGTATTAGATGACGATCTATTCGTTTCATATCATAGTGAAAATAAGCCATATGCTCATACATTTCATCCGTTTTTTGCATAAATGGACAAACTGGCAAGTCATTTTCAAGAAAGATCTTCTCAGCATGTTCTTGAATAATTTCATAGAGGGATCTAGATTGTTTGGAAACGCCATCACTAAAAGCCTCCTTTTTTCTCCAAAGTATTTCTTTTGGTAACAAGGGTTCTCCGTTAGAATTTTTAAAATCGGAAAAAGCATCACGAATAAGATGCTTTTCGCCGACGCCTCGATATTTATGAAACCGGATAGCAGGTGGAATAGACATGTAATATTGTACCCAAAAACGGTCTAAAAATGGAGTACGGGGTTCTAGTCCATGCGAGGATATAGATTTATCAGAACGCAATACATCAAAAGCATGAATATCTTTTAACAACCGCCTGCTCTCTTTATCAAATTCAATGACATCCGGACAATAATTCATATATAAATATCCACCGGCAAGTTCGTCCGCCCCATCGCCATTAAAAATGACTTTTGCCTCACTATGTTCAGAAATATATTTACCTAATAGCCAATTTCCAATACTTGCACGAACCGTTGTTGTATCATAACTTTCAATATCATAGATTACTTTGGGAATCGCATCCAAAAAATCTTGTTCTGTCAATACTATTTCAGTATGGTTCGTTCCCAAATAATCTGCTACGATTCTTGCGTTTTTTAGGTCAGTCGAACCAGCAAGACCAATACTATAGGTTTCTAATGGACCGGGACCATTAGTGACACTTTTTCCATTTTTATAATATTCATTAACAAGTGCGGTTATTAAACTACTATCAAGACCACCTGATAATAAGCAGGCAACTGGTCGCTCAGTTGTTGTACATCGTTTCATGACAGCAGTACAAAGATTATGCTGTATATGTAACCGTAGAGAATCGGCATCATATTCGTTTGAATAATGGCCAAGCATATGATAAGGCCGATTCATGATACCGGGCTTCCAAGACGACGAAACTTTAAATGAATAATCAAAGGTAGAATACGTACCAGGCTCAAACTGTTGAATATTATATTGTGAATCAGAAGGTAAATCAAGCAAAGTTACGCTGTTTTTATATTTTTTCATAAAGTTTTTTGCAATTTGATGATTCAATGTATTTTTTATTTCACTCAACATTTTTAGCTCACTGGCAAAGCCAAAGAGAGGTTCTGAATCTGGTGGTGGAGTTTTTTGTGATAAAAAATATAGTGGACGAACACCATGGGGATCGCGAGCTACATAAATTTTTGCATTAGGTAAATTAAGACGATAATCAATTAGCACGAATGAAAAAACGCCATCTAGCATATTAAGCGTTTGTTCCATACCATAACGTTTATAAAGATGAATAATAACTTCGCAATCAGATTGCGTCTCTGGTTTAAAAACCTCACCATTTAAAGCAGCCATTCTCATATAAAGTTCTTTATAGTTGTATATTTCACCATTGCAAATGAGAGCTATGTCTTTGAAAATAATCGGCTGGTTTGATTCCGCATTTAACCCATTTATCGCAAGGCGGTGAAATCCAAAATAAGCCTTTATCATGACATTAGTGATTTTAGAAAATTCCGGCCCACGATGTTTGCCTTTTTGGAATTGTTCTTCGATAAACTGCACTGTTAGCTCAGTTGTATTATTTAATAGTGAAAAAATCCCGCACATTAGTTCTATTTTATTATATTGGGAAATCTTTATACCTATTTCAGCAAAGACACATTACACGGTTTGAAAATGGCGAGGGGTCAAGAACAGTATATATTCCAGTAGGACTATGCAGATTAAATCGTTTTTGTGATTTGTGCATTTCATAACCACGAGGATATACAAAATTCCCGCATTTATTACAAAAAAGAATCCATCTTTTTCTACATATATACTTATTTGGATTTATGTCGCCATTTATAATATAACAATTAATTTGTGGCGTATTGCTTTTCTTTCTGAAACAAAAAACTGACGTACTAATAAATCCATCACCAATAATAATAGTCATTTTCAGTTTTAGTACCCGAACTTCCTTCATTTTCGTTAGAACATCATAGAATGCGTATTCTTTTATAATATCAATTATTACTTCTGGTAAAAAAAGTCGATTTAAAATACAAATTTTCTTTATTGTTGTCATTGTATATATTCGTGTTTTACGCTTTATTTTCATATCAAAATATATATTTATAGCAAACGAATTTCGTTTGAAAACTGTATAACTCGAGACTTGTAAACACGACTAATATCTAACAGACAACCATTTGCGTAATCTACGATAGGGTCTATCTCTTCTAATATATCCATATTCCAATTATCCATTTCCGCAGTATTTAAGTGAGCGTCAAATCGCAATATGATATCAGTGAGGGTAGTTAGAATGATATCTAACACATTATGTATTTCACGTTTCTTCTCTACGCGTTTTTCGTTCCGCTGAAGCTGTGTTTTAAACTGTACTTCACTAATTATATTACGCATATATTGAATTCGTAAATATTCGTTTCTATTAATATGATTTCCAATATTATAGGTCGGCATGATAACGTAACGCATATGGATAACATTACGTATAAGTTTTGCCATAAATTGTTCACAAGCTATCGAAAATGCATGATTTTTGTGCCTTACAAGAAGTTTGTTTTTCATTGCTATGTATATATTATGTGTAATTTCATTTCGACAAGGGACGTCGCCGGGGGTACGCGGAACTGCATTACCGTTTCTGCGTAGCCATTCAAAATAATGCGGATTATGAATGGTTTCTTGAATTCGCCCAGTCCGCCAATTAAATCCTGTATGACAATTCGTACAAAACATCTCATCGCACCCATTTATTTTGAAAATACGGGTCCGACACTTAGGACAAGGTTTAGTATCATTGGCTAGTAAACTTACAGTAGCAACAGTTTCGGGATTACATTCATGAGGAGCATCGCGATTTTCACCTTTTACTTCGTGGCAATGAGGACACGACCATTTCTCACAAATACCGCATTTCCACTGACTACTTAGAAATCCGCGGCAGTTTGAATCTGGACAAGACTTAATGAATTCTGTTCTTTCAGCAGGTTGATTTGTTCTTAGTGAATGAATCTCATGCATTAAAGCATATCTTTGAATAGATAGCTCATTTATTTTTTTTTTGACTTCCGATAGATTTTTTTCGAGGTTTTCACGCTTTATCATTGTCTCAACTACTGGTTGCGTAGATGGAAGAAGGGCTCGTTCATTATCAAATAACAATTGCTCTCTCCTTTGCTTTAAACGTCCATTTATAAAAGTAGCAGTGAAGACAGTTGTTTGAAATTGTCGTGTCCATTCTCTACCACAGTCAGGACTCATGCATTTAAAAGACGTTTCACCAAGTACATACGTTTCGCAACATGTTCGGCATGCTGCAAACTGACAATACGGACAGTTTATAATCTTATGTTTAGTGAGATTAACACCGTTAACGCAAATTTGACAAACGGTTGTCATAGTGTATATAATAATAGGTCGAGCAAATTGAAACCAACTCAACTCAATTTTTTGATTTACAATCGAAAAAACAAGAAACACGAAAAAACAAAAAAATAAAAATAGATATATATATATTATTATGACGGATTCTGAATATGTGTTTTTGGATAATTTACCTAAGAAAAAAATAGACGAAGAGATTATCAATCAATTGATAGAGGGATATGAACAGGGAGCTCCATTTGGTCCTTTAGCCAATAATAAGGAAGACCATAACGAACGGAAAAACATAGACAGGGTTTATCAAAAGGATAAACAAACCTATGAACAAAAAGAACATATTCCTATCATAATTGAGAACGACAGATATTCTAACAGTTATACCGCCTATTTACCTGATTTTTATGAAAAAAAAATGGCAAATAAAGAAGTAGATAAAGAATCGAATCAGAAAAAGGAATACAAAATGGACTCGGTAACTAATTTTTATGTCGGGTCTCTCACCATCTTGGGATTATATGTTTTATATCGTATGATTCAAAAAACCCGATAATTTTACTAATAATTTTACTAATAATATCTAGTAAAATTATTTTACTTATAGCTTATATCTCTTATAAATTTCTAAAGCAACTAAACCGCCTAATACTTGAGCAACAACATAAGGGATCAAATCATTAACTGGTAATTTACCAGCAGAGGCCATCACAACAGAAACCGCGGGATTCACATGTCCACCCGAAATATTACCAATAAGTAAAATGACAAAAGTCAACGCAGCACCAATGGCAATTGGATTTCCAGTGGCTAAAATAATATAAATGAAAAAGGCGGTTCCTAAAAATTCGACTAAATAATTGTACATCCCGTGTTCTCTTATATGATATACTAGGACAAAAAATTCGTAAAAAAATGAATAGAAAAGTTATTCAATTATTTTATAGAAATCCCACTTAGAAAGCCTGTCACTCAGAATGGAGCAGGTCATTATCCGTTACTCAAACGAGATTGTCGTATTTGACAAGCCAGCAAGGCTACACTCAAATGTATGGACATTTGTCTCGTTGAACAACCGTATCGTTCACGTAAAAACCGTGCAAGAATATTGTAAAGAGAGAATTCAAGAGAAATCTCAAGTGCTCCGAAAACCGAATGGACCCACAAAATCCATCTAATGATGTAGGACTGGGCGTTTAAGTCCATACAAATCAGCTAAAATAGAATTAGGGTCAGGAACTGCTGGAGAAAAGGTGGGCGTAGGAGCATTATTCCTATTCGCACCTTTTTTCGCGGGAGCTACTGCTCCACCAGCACGAACGCGAGTCAATGCATTGCGACTTGTATTTATATCTTTATGTGTAGTAAACCCCATTAAATTATTTGATGCGTTTAGAGAACCATTACCAACTTGACTAGTGCGGCGATTTGTAGTAACTTGAGAAGCATCACGATTGCCATACCATTTTTTTCCATTCATGTAATTTGATGATGACGCATTAGGAATACTTGTAATTTGCTGGACATTACGTCTAGCTTGCCAATTATATGTTGTAACCGTATTGGTTTGATTTGGCGGATTTTGTGGATAGGTTCTCGAATATATGGCACGTGACATCTCAAACGTACTTTCTCCGTCGCTAGTAATATCCTTTTGTGGCATTGCTCGGATCGCCTTTAATTCTCCATTATTGATGTCTTGAATGATAGGCCCTTGAAGAGTTGTAAGCATATAATATACAATAGGAACTATATATTATATTTATAAAATAGTATCGTTTATCGTCGACGAACTGCCATTAAATTAACATAAGACGCATTATGTTGGTCTCCTCCATTCTTTAAATCATTAAAATTACGGTTCATGGCACTTTGCTTCTTAAAGGTAGTATAGTCAGAAGAATCGGGCACAAAACGTCCGTTACAAACAGCGGATGGTACACCAGTTTGGTCACATTGAGAAATGATTGAGCCGATAGGGCCCTGGCGGCCAGGATACGTTTTATTAATTTGATTAGAACCACCACAGACATAGTGAATGCGTCCTAAAAAATCACCTAAATTATTAATTGCACGGAATGGTGTAATGACGCGATTATTTCCATTTATTATTCCGACTGCACCCTCACCATTCCAGGATTTTGTCAAGACACGCCGCGTCATAACTTGTTCGCTATCTTTAAAATTGAGAAGAGTTTGCTGAGGAGAGTAACCCTGGAAAGGTCCACCCAAATTAGATGTTCCTGTTACTCTTACTGTTGTCGATGAAATAGGAGGACCGTTTAAAGATGTGGACATTTATACTATAATATAAGATGATATATTTTATGAGTATTATATATATTATTTAATTATGTCTGATGAATCTAAAGAGGAAGTTGATTTAGAGAATCTAATAAAAAATCAAGGTATTGTTTCGTATAACCCAGATTGTGTTCGTAAGAAATCAAATTGGAGTAAAGCATCGAATCTTTATAAGTTGGATAAGGATGAGTTTTCACCAAAAACATTACTAAAGGACATCCCAACGCATTCTCCAAAATTACAAAAGTTGTTAGATAAAATAGACGAATTAGACCGGAAAGACCATAAAAAATATGGGAAATTATTTAAACATTTTATATTTTCTGATTTAAAATCGGGAACGTATGGTGCAAAATTATTAGCTGGTGCACTCGTAGCAAAAGGAATGAAATTAGGATATGTGGCCAAACGTAATAAATCTGTAAAAATGGGCAACGATGGTGAAGATGAAAATGATGAAGATGAAAATGATGATGATGATGATACTGATGATGGTAAATCTGTAGGTTCTGTAAAAAGTGATGATAGCTCTTTTAAAAGAGGAAATAGCAAAGAAAAACAAGATGGTGGTGCAAAGAAAGTCAAACCGTTCGGAAAAATAGAGCTTCTTACGGAAGAACAATTAAAGCGTACAAAACAAAATAACTTTTATTTATTATCATCAGTCACAGTATTTGACCAGCCTATTTCAGTTGCAACTAAAAAAGACATTTTGGCAAATTTTAATAAAAGACCCGATAACGTTCATGGCGATTTGGCAAGAATTATTGTCATGGATAGTGGGTTTAAAGAAGGAATTGATTTGTTTGATATTAAATATATTCATATTTTTGAACCTTCTGTAGTTTCAGCAGACCAAAAACAGGTAATTGGCCGCGGTACACGTACGTGTGGGCAAAAAGGCTTAGAATTCCATCCTACCCGTGGATGGCCACTTTATGTGTTTATTTATGATTTATCTATTCCGGAAAAATTACAGCCAACCTTTTTAGATACAAAATCCGTATTTGACCTTTATTTAAAGACGATGAACTTAGATGTTCGACTTTTTCATTTTGCTCATGATTTAGAAAAAACCACTATTTTGGGTTCAGTAGATTATGATTTAAATAAAAACATTCATACATTTTCTATTCCGAGTGAGGATGGAGAAGAAGGAGATGATGGCGAATATGTGTATGGTGGTGGTCCTAAAAAAATCTACGTGCCAAAAATGCGTATTAGAAATTTAGACCAACCATTAATGATACCACCAGCTAAGCGGTTAGGCCACGAACAAATGAGACAATATATTCAGGAAAATTTTGGTGAATATGCGTGGGATCCAGTAAAAATGGAGAACTTATGTGCACCAAAACAAGAGGGGGGGTCGGGTGAAGTCATTAAATATACTCCTACACAAAGTTTCATAAGTCATTATTTTACGCCGACATGTCCGGTAAAAGGTATGCTGTTATCACACTCTGTAGGCACTGGAAAATGTCATGCAAAAGACACACCTATTTTGATGTATAATGGTTCAATTAAAAAGGTTCAAGATATTGAAGTTGGTGAATTTTTGATGGGTGACAATTCAACGCCCAGAAAGGTTTTATCTTTAGCGACAGGAACGGACGAAATGTTTGATATCATTCCTACAAAAGGAGAAAAATATACTGTAAATAGCGAGCATATATTATGTTTAAAATATAGTGGACGTGGTACAATAACAAATGTATCTGCTAGACAACCGAATTTTCCATTTTTGGCATCACACTTAGATAATAACCGAATAAAAATAAAAGCCAAAGGATTTAAAACAAAAGAGGAAGCAGAAGAATATTTGAATTCTTTTAAAGAAGAGGATAAAATCGTCGAAATAGAAGTTAAAGATTATCTAAAACTTCCAAAAAGTTTAGCGAAAGAGTTGAAAGGATACCGCAAAGGCGTGGAATTCTCTTCTTTCAAAATAGAATTTGATCCATACATTATTGGTTTATGGTTAGGCGATGGAAGTTGTCGCGGTCCTGTCATATCTAATCAAGACGCGAGGATTTTACATTATTTGAGAGATAAAGTAAGAGAATATGGGTTACAATTAGTATATCAATCTCAATATGATTATCGGATATCTTCAGATTGTACTACAAAATCAAATGCTATGATTAATGCATTAGAAAAGTACAATTTGATTAATAATAAACATATACCAAGAGCTTATAAATGTAATGATAGATCCGTGCGTCTTTCTTTATTAGCTGGATTAATAGATTCAGACGGATATTATTGCCAACGAGGAAAAACGTTTTCCATAACCCAAAAGAATGACAAATTAGCAGAGGATATTTTGTTTTTAGCACGCTCTCTTGGGTTTGCTGCTTACCTTACGAGAGTAGAAAAGTCATGCATATACAAGGGTGAAAAAAAGACGGGAGTTTATAATTCCATTTCTATTTCGGGACAAGGACTTCATGAAATCCCTACTAAAGTCCTCAGAAAACAAGCTGAAATGAGAGAGCAAATAAAAGACCCACTAACAACAGGCGTTACTGCCAAATCAATCGGTGAAGGTACATATTATGGTTTTACTCTTGATGGAAACAATAGATATTTGTTAGGTGATTTTACAGTTACTCATAATACCTGCAGTGCTATTGCAGCGGCGACAACAAGTTTTGAAAAACAAGGTTATACAATTTTATGGGTGACTCGGACAACTCTCAAAAATGATATTTGGAAAAATATGTTTGACCAAGTATGCAATGAATCTATACGCGAAAAGATTCAAAATCATGGTTTACATATGCCCAAGGAACAGGATAAGCGTATGAAACTATTATCTAAATCATGGAAAATCCGCCCCATGTCATATAAGCAGTTTAGTAACTTGGTTTCAAAACAGAATTCCTATTATAAGGATTTGGTAAAAATAAATGGGGAAACAGACCCCTTACGTAAAACCTTGCTTATTATTGATGAGGCACATAAGTTATATGGTGGCGGCGATTTATCATCTATTGAACGTCCAGATATGAAAGCATTACATCAGTCATTGATGGCTTCATATGAAATTTCTGGAGGAGAATCCGTAAAATTATTATTAATGACCGCAACTCCTATTACTCAGAATCCAATGGAATTGATTCAATTAATTAATTTATGCAAACCCCAAAATGAGCAAATGCCAACAGATTTCGATGAATTTTCACAAGAATTTTTGAATGAACAGGGTCAATTTACGGATAGGGGTCGTGATAGATACTTAGATGATATATCAGGATATGTAAGTTATTTAAATCGTGAAAAGGATGCTCGGCAATTTTCACAACCACAAATTGAGGCAATTTCTAGTCCGCTTATTGAAGATATGACCAATGTTGAAAAATTTGATAAACGCTTAGTTCGAGAACTAACAAAAGGCGAAACAACAGATTTGAAAAATAAGATTACGGAAAAACAGAAAGAATTAAAGGGAGAATTAGGAGAACTTGACGCAAATACCTTTAATTTTTTGAAGGAGGAAGTATGTGGTGATTTAGATGGAAAACCTTTAAAACAATGCAGTAAAGTAGTGAAATCAAATATAAAACAATTAATGGCTGAAGCACGTGATGAAGTAAAAAAAATTCGTTCAGATATAAAGGAACTTCGAGAACGTATAAAGGAGCGAAGCAGTGTGCAAAAAGATGCGATGACTAATGTCCGTGAAAATATAATTGAACATGCGGATGAATATGAGAAATATAAGGAATCATTATTATATTCTCTGAAACAAAAATGTGCTGTTAAAGTCAGTGGTAAAACTGCGTTAATGACATATGTCGAAGAGCATCCATCGATGCAAGGATATAATCGTACATTACAAACATTAAACGATAAAATAGAGGAATTACATGACAATTTAAAAGTTGATATAGTAAAACATAAAAGCCGCATCGACAAATTAAAAAAAATATTAAAAACTGATCTTTCCGAATTGGAACGAAGTGTAATAAATATGACCCTCAAAGAGGAAAAGGTTGTTCAAAAATCAATCATGAAATTGAAAAAGAAAGAAACGGCAAAAGCTGAAAAGGATATAAAAAAGTCGATTGGTGACACCAAAAAATTAAAAAAGAAACAGATAATGAAAATCCGTAAAACTATAAAGGCGACTATCAAGGATAATAAAAAGAAGGAAAACCAAACATTGAAAGAACAAAAGAAACTACGTAAAACCATGCGAAAAGAAGGAACAATGAAAGAAGAAATTAAACATGATTTATTAAAAGAGTTAGTTGACAAATATAAAGGAAAAATCACCGAAGATTTAGTAAATATTGGAGTAGCAGAAGAAGAGAGTGAAATGGAAAAAGAACATCGTAAGCAAGACAAATTACGAGAACAGGAGCGTAAAAAAGAAGAGAAACTACGTATAGCAATTGAAAAAAGGAAACAACGTGACATGGAACGAGACCATAAAAATGATGAAAAAAATAAACACCGGCAAACAAAGAAACTAGAAAAGGAACAAAAACGACGAGAAAAACAAAGAGAAAAGGAAGACAAAAAACAACAAAAAATGGAACAAAATAAAACAAAAAAGAGTAAAAAATAATGAAATCAAAACCAAAACCAAAACATAAATATATATTTAAAAGGTTTACAAACAACATAGATATTTCCATTTGTATCAATACATATAAATGGAAAATGCAGAATCGAATTCAAATGATGAATCGAATTCAAATGATGAATCGAATCCCGATATTATTCACATAGTAAACCCGGAAATAGATAAATTAACGTTGGAACTCTTTATGAATAAAAAGAAATATAAAAAATATGTAGAACAGACAGATCCTAAAAAGCATTCCGAAATCCTGGCATATAATGCGGATATTCAAAAGTATAGAGCAACTATTTTAAATATGACCGATGATTTATTAGAGAACCCAGATATGCAAATAACAAGTGAAATTAGTGAGTTATTTGAATCCTATACACGGTCTATCATTCATTATTTGAAAAACAAAGAATTAGAGAAAATAGGTGATTATGAACACCCTTTTGTCAATAGACAAGAAGAAGATGACGTGATGTTTGGAGAAATGGATGAACCAAGCCAAACCATGAATTCATTTTGGAGTAATGAACAGGTTGTAAAAAAACAGTCAAAATTTAGTAAAAAGGATATTTCGCGGTTTGGCACTTTTTTTCCCGCTCCCAAATAATCTTTTTTTATCAGTATATATAAAGTATAGACAAAGGGAAACATTTTTAATGAAACAAACAAAAAAAGAGATAAAAAATTTGATTAAAAGTGGTGGGAAAGGGCGTCGAACGGGGCATAGACATGTACATGTAAAAGGAACGAGGGGCACTCGCAAACAAAAATTTGTTCCCATGAATTGTAGTCCTGCAGTAAAAGGAAAAACCTTGATTGAACAAAGTTGTTTTCCACCAGATGTTCTCGAAGAAATAAAAAAATCCTACAATAAGCATCATCCGGTGGAACAAGTAGAAGCCGTTGACCCAATACAAATATGGGTTCAATTAAAAGAACGACTTTCAACTTGTAAAAAGGAGGATTGTTGGTTAGATGAAATTAAAGACGAAAATACGCGTAAAAAGTTAGACAAGCACTTATTTGCTCCGGACCAGCCAAACGATTGGAAAAAAGATAAAAATGCCTGGTTATCCAATTTCGATATTTTTGAGGTTCTCCATCAGTACGAATTGTCGCATAAACATTTCAAGATTATTGGGCCTACTCCATTAGATTTTGATAGTCGTCCGAAAGATATGGACGGTCAATGCGTTTGGAATGACCTATGTGGATTTTCAATAGAATCAATGTTAAAACGGGGTAAAACCAAATTAGGAATTGTATTTAATTTAGATGAACATGATGAACCTGGGTCTCATTGGGTTTCAATGTTTGTCGATTTAGAAGACGAATTTATATTTTATTTGGATAGTGCAGGTGAAAAAATTCAGCCCGAAATTATGGTGTTAGCTGAAAGAATAATGCAACAAGGATTGAAAATGCCCAATAAAATGAAAATACACTTTTATGAGAATTGTCCGGTAGAACATCAGATGGGTGAAAATGAATGCGGAATGTATGCCTTATATTTTATAATCACTATGTTGACTGGAAAGACTGAAAATAAAACATTTAAGAATTATATTGATAAGATTAAATATTTCAAGGACAAACGTATTCCCGATAGAAATATGAACAAACTACGAAAGATATATTTCAATTATGATTAGATAATTATTTTTTTTTATCATTCTATTATAGAATGATAGGAGGAACAGAAATGTCAGAAGGCAATACTGATATGAAAAAAGAAATAAAAGATGGTCAAATTGATATAATTACAAAAGTATCTCCTTTCATAGGGAATAGTCCAAACAGAAAAGGATTTAATGTGGGAGATTACAAAGTAATTGTAGATACAAAGGATTTACCATTTAACGATTTTGACCAAGTAGATAAATTTTTATCTGATTTGATAAAGTTTACTGGCGATTATTCAGGTAAAAAAAAACCAAAGGATTATTATATTTATCATCCAAAAATAATGTCGTTTATTCCCGTGAAAGTAGTTGAAAAAAAGGTGATAGACAAACAGGACGGTGGTGTAAGAAAGAAAAAGCGAAATCAAAAAACGATGAAAAAACAATCAAAAAGGAATGGCACTTATAGAAATAATAAAAACAAAAGAAACCGAACAACTAAATTATAAATTTAAAATGCTTAAATTTAATGTAATTATATATTATTATGGATAATTACATTAGTGCGTATGAATATGAAAAAAATGTAAACCCAATTATGACAAATGTACCCTTTTTTGAAAAAGATGTAAATGAATGTGGATTTGGAATTAATTTTATAGATTTTTCACAGATATTCAATGTATCACACAAATCAACTACGCCAAATTTATTAGCTAGTTTTATAAAAATGCCAGCAAATGAATTTCAAGTATTAGAGAACCTAGATATAGACACAAAGAATGAATTTAATGGAACGTCTCATTTATTTTACATTTTAGAAGGGAGTTGCATATGTACGGGTAGCTTTTTTAAAAACGAAGAGTTTATTTTAAATTCTGGAGATATTTTTATTACACCAACCTTTGATAAAATAACAATAAAAAATATAGGCGAGTCGGATTTAAAAATTTATTATATAAACGATAGTCCCTTAGTGAATTACTTAGGTAACAAAGCAGTAAGAAAACTATTTAAATCAGCTGTTTATACTAAGGAATTTTTGACAACAAATTTGCATAAATTGTCAAATCCTAAAAATAATAGAAAAGGGATTTTGTTAAGCAATAAGGATACTGATAAAATAGGAACAAATACAATAACGCCAGTTTTATGGGCACTTTATAATGAATTGCCACCAAATACTGTGCAAAAACCCCATAAACATAATTCAGTTGCCCTCGATTTGTGTATCCATTGTGAGGATAGTGACAATATTTATACATTAATTGGAGATCAGTTAGACGAGGCGGGGAATATTGTCAATCCTCAAAAAGTTCACTGGAAACAAGGGTCAATGTTTATAACTCCACCTGGTTTATGGCATTCGCATAATAATATTGGTAATACAAATGCGTATATTTTACCGATTCAAGACGCGGGTTTGTTATTATACCAAAGAATTTTGGGAATAGTCTTACAACGATAACCAAATAAAAAAAGGGTTTAAAATGCTATTTGTATAAAGTAATATAAATAACATTTTGTCATGTCACTATTCGTCAATCCCCAAAATCAAAAATTATTGTGGGATGTTATAAATAAAGGGGATTTGATCGGTAGGGTGTTTTTAAATTCTTCCTCTCAGCAAAAAGAAGAGTGGTTCAGAACCGTTATTCAATTATTTTATGACAAGCATATGACAAAATCTGGAAATCGAAATATAACTATTCACGAGTTACAGGACATAAATCGTCAAACACTTACGTATATGAACCAAAAGTTACGTGAATATTTGATGCCGAATCAGAATGTTGGCACAAACGTTAGTTCGACAATGCCCTCAAAACAAGAATCTTATAATGAAAAATTTCAACATCGTCAAAAAGAATATGAACAAATGAATGAAAAAAAGGCACCCGAAGTTTTAAATTTTAATGAAAAAGTAGAAGACCAACCTATATCAAATATGGAGGATTTGATACAATCTCATATAAAGATGCGAGAAGCAGAATTAAAACAATATTCTCCTTCGCTAACGCTTGTGCCGCCGCATTCGGTTCCAGGGTCACAACGCCAATCTACTTTAGTAGAAAACGTGACGTCTTCTTATCAAAAAAATGAAGTGGTTCCTTTAGTAATTGATAAAAAAACAAATATTACTATCGAAATCGAAACAGTAGAGGACAAAGAACCAGAAAAGGGTAAGAAGGCAGTTAGTTGGCAAATTGATAGTTTGAATTCGGAACAAATCAATATAGATGAGATAGTGGACACTCGTAAAGAAAGTCGGTTAGAGAAATTAGAATCTTTGGTTTTGGAACTTGCAAATAAAGTAGAAACAATAATATCGGAATTTCAATTAATGAAATCGAATGAAAAATCGATATAGAAATATATTTGTATTATACACAACGCCGAACAAAATCCAAATACAAAATACATGGCAGATTTATTAAAACATACCCTTTTTATTAATTTAGAGAACCGGATAGATAGATTAGAGCACACTTTAAAAGAATTCGGAAAACTACAAATCGTTGGAGAACGCATCAATGCGGTAAAAATGAAAAATGGGGCGGTAGGCTGTACGATGAGTCATATAAAATGTATCGAACTTGCCAAGTCCCGAGATTATGAATATGTTTTTATTTGTGAAGACGATATTAGCTTTACCAATCCGGAGTTGTTTTTGCAAAATCTAGCTAAATTTTCGGAAAATGAGGATATTCAATGGGATATACTCATTATTGGTGGGAATAATGTTCCACCCTATCAACAAATTGAAGATTATTGTGCCCGCGTTTTTTACTGCCAAACCACAACAGGATACATCGTAAAACGTCATTATTATGATACGCTTTTGTCGAATTTTCGAGAAAGTGCTGGGAATTTGATGCGGAATCCTGAGAATAGGCGGGAATATGCTTTGGATATTTATTGGAAACGTCTTCAGATGCAGGATTTTTGGTATATGATTACCCCGCCCACTGTAACGCAGTATGAAAATTTTAGTGATATAGAAGAACGGGATACGAATTATGATTTTTTGATGCTAGATATGGAGAAGACCTGGTATATTGAAAAAATGAAACGGATGAGAGAGGCCGAGGCAAAAAAGACCATGAATTTTACTTAGTGCGTTTAGTTTTACGAGATTTTTTGGACTTGCGTTTAGATTTCCGTTTGGACTTTTTGGACTTTTTAGATTTTTTACCACCACGTGCTGCGGAATCACTTTCAATTGTATCATGCAATTTTAACGAGCTAAGCTGTAGTGAGTCAATTAATTCATTCATTCCTAGTAACAAAGAATCTCGACCAGTCATTATACTTTGCTCATCGGGAACGCTTTTCGCACTATCACTATCACTTACCCGAAGAAAAGATAGGACGTTATCTTGACAAGATTCTTGTGGAGCTTCATCTGAATATTCGTGTGGAGCTTCATCTGAATATTCTTGTGAAGGTAATGGCGAAACAAATTCTTGAGATCTAATAAATACATTTTGTGGTATAGAACTTGATTCTGGATATTTTGCTCTACCAAACCCGTCTGTAGTTGATCCTAACTGCGAAAGTTGGTAAATCGATGAATTGTACCCAATATAATTGGCACTACCTTCTTCAAAAGATTTACGCAAGGTTGTTAGTTGTGTCAGGTATTGGTTTTTTTCCTTTTCAAAAACAAAAAGGGTTAATTCTTTACCATTGAAACCTAAAAAAGGGTGTTTTAGTTTTAACAATATCTGTAATAAATAAGATAATCCATAATCTATAGATATAGAAAGAAGTGTTTGAAAGGCGGGTCTTTCTGGTGTACCATCAGAATTCTGTACTTTTGGTATTAAAAATTCTACATTTGCTAATTCTGGGTTAAATCTTAATTTGAAAACTATACTTTCTTCAATTCTCCACAAAGCTGCGATATATTTATCTACTTCTTTATCAAGAAGACTTTTTTGTGTAATAATAGAAGCCCAATTTTGGGAAGTTTCATTTTTTTTAGCTTCCACATTAGCAGCGTCCTTATTTTGTTTACATCTTTCATCTAAAACAATTTTTGTGGTTTTTAAAACAGGTAAAAGATCTTTTATTGCTGCATAAATATAAGATTTTGAATCACTTACATCACCATGTTGTTTTTGTTGATTTTCAGCAAAATTAAAAACGACGGGTGCTTCGTCCGTGCTAGCTTTCTCGATTTGCATCTTAACTAACTGTTTTGTTCTTTCAACATACGTTTCTCCTTCTTCATAATTAACAGGCCGTACAAATAGTTCTGATAATTCAGTAAAAGCTGATACATTACTACTACTACTACTACACCTTGATATTTTACTGTCTTGACTTGAATCGCTACTTTTATCAAGAGGACGTTTATTTGTTTTAGTATTATCAAGATCTTTTGGCATTTCTAGCTACAATATCCCTACAAAAAAAATAAAATCCTAATTCCCCAATCTCAAGAAAGCTGCCAATACTGATTTATTCTTTTGTTCATATTCCATAGATCGAAGTTTGGCAGCGTGCTCCTTTTTCATCATACTTTCTTTATATTGACGTTCCTGGTCAGACAACAACCGTTCTGCTTCGTCTTTTTCTAAAGGCGTATAAGAATGTTTATTCCGTTCTCGATTATAATGATCGACAGATGTAAACTGAGGAACTTTTTCAAAATCCCGTTCGCTAACAGCAAAAATCGTTTGTTCTTTATGGACTTTTCGTAAATCATCAAATTTTAATTTACTAAAAGGGTCGCTACAGACATATGCATCATCAGTTTCATTATCAATTTCATAATAAAACCCACTACTATTGCCCGTGCCAATACTCAGGTTCTCAACACCCCTATACCGTGATAAAACTGCCCCCTCATTTTCCTGTTTAAACCGCTCGAATGCCTGGCCCATATTTTTAGACGTTACATTTTCAGGCACCTTAAAACCACCATCTTCTTGACTAAACCATGCATTTCGTGTCGCATCGGGTTTATGTGCCATGTTTTGTTCAAATAATTCATTAAATTGACGTTGAAAATCAGAAGTATTCATCTCGCCAATCGTATTCGCTATACGTTTTGACCCTGCCTTATCAAACCCACCAGCATTCACTTGCTGATATTTAATTTCCTCTTTAGGAACAGGGCGGTCTTGTTTTGATTGGTTCTCATAGAATTGTAATACCATATCGAAGGCCTTTTTATAAAATAAAAAATATTCGGGACCTAGATTTGATTTATCGGGATGGGTCATAAGTACGGTTTTTTTAGCTCGTTTTAAGTCATCAATTGATATATCATAAGTGAGTCCAAATAAATCCAAAATTTCATCTAATTTGTACATATGGATATTTAGATTATGTTGAGACATGGCGATTCCAATTGATTACTTATATATAAAAATAGACAACATATTTTTATATGTATTATTATCTAAAAACAAAACAAAACAAAACAAAAAAACAATCCCTTAATTTTTTGAGTATATATAATATACAATGTCAGACATATATGTTCATGTCGCTCATATTTTAATTTTCTCAACCTTTTTAGGATATATTGGAATAGAACAGGCCAAAATGCCAAAGTATTTATATCCAATCATTCTTTCTACAGGGGTTTTTGTAATCATGTATCATATATATAAATCGATTTTTAAAAAAGATGCCTGGATTAATTATATTCATATTTTGTTAGTTGGACCCGCATTAGTTTACGTAGGGTTTTATAAAGAAGAAACGCCAAGAAAAGCATTCGAAGTTGTTCTCATGTTTGCCTTTGCCTCTTTAGGATATCATGGATATTATTTGTTCAATGAAAAATAAAAAAACGTTTTTTACAAATAAAATATCAAAAGTAAAAATAAACTAAGCTAATTTTTTATCACAAATGATCGATAGATCAGTTAGTTATAGGCGTATCAACCTAACCCAGCCCATCAAAAATTTGATTGATACGTCAATCACGATAACGACAAAACAGAAGAAGAGACCAAAAGTTGCTAACAAACCCAAGATGCCGAAAAAGCCTCCAACGAGGGATCCAACGAAGGAAGGCGGTGCCGGGATATTGACTTTGTCACATTTGTTTATGTAATAATCCGTCAAAAGCGAAGCCGAATCTGCGACGTAGATGTCGTGGTATTGTGGGACAACATTTGGACACTGTCCAATCTCTATGTCTGGATGAATCATACGTGCGACACTGCAAGTATTTGTATGTTGCATTTCTGCCTTGAGGTATTGTGCCTTCCTGTATCGACTTGCTTTTGAATTTCCGCCATACCGGCATATGACGATTGGAATCCCTTGTGCAGGCGTCAGGAACGAGAGGAATGTGAAGAAGGCAAGGAAGGTGAGGGACCAAACTGACATCACGTTCCTCACGTTCCTTGTAAAAGTGTTCGACATCTTTCTCTGCTTCTTGGTGGGGGTTTTTAGTGTAAAAAAGTTATCCAAAAAGTTATTCAATTTTTTATCAGAATACAACACTTTTTTTATTATGAAGAATCATAATAAAAACAATCATATAAATATAAATATATATATATACAAAAATAGTAGGAATGTTGCCAATTATAACAGAAATAAAAGACCGACTTCATTTTGCTCAACTTCTCTCTTTGAATCCGGGTGTTCTCATAATAAAATTTGGTGCCGATTGGTGCGGGCCCTGTAAATTAATTGAAAAAGATGTAACTAATTTTATGGCTCTTATGCCAGATAATGTACAATGTGCGATCATTAATGTAGACGATTGTACTGATGTTTATAGTTTTCTTAAAAGTAAGAAAATGATAAATGGAATACCAGCAATTTTAGTTTATTACAAAGGGAATACAAACGTGTTTCCAGACGACATGGTAGTTGGTGCAGATATTAAAAAAATAGCTGAATTATTCAATAGGGCATACAATAAGGCCAAATGTTAGACAACGGGTTTACACTAAAAATTATGACTAGTCGCTTTTAGGCGATCATGACTACATTGCACTTGGGAAAACGGGTTTAGATCTTTGTAATGTTTTTTATAAGGTCGATCAAGAAAATGTCTCATAATCTTACATGAATTGTCTTTCTTTGTTTTGGGGTTAATAAAATCACCACATTTTGAACAAATTTGAGCATTAAAATACGTTTCTGGTTCTGCCGCATCATAAATGCCATATCTGACCTTTGGAACATTTTTCTTGTATACAAAGAAACATTTAATTATATGATCTGTATTTTTATCCCCATGTCTATCACCATGTCTATCCGAACCGTTCTTAAAATGAACGTCAATATGAAGTTGGTTCTTTAATACATCCAACATAGCATTTTTCTTTTGGCGTTGAACTTTTTTAATTCTGAGAAAGCAGAAATCTTTTACAACATCAACAACAACCGATGGAAGTGGGAGCTTCTCTATTATACGCTGCTTCTGTAAACATGACATGATGCGTTTTTATAATTTTTTACAATATGTTATTTTATAAAAAAGTTTTCAATTTTTTATAATTATAACGAAAATCCTTAAATCGATTCCGTTATAATTATCCCAAAGTTAATCGACACAATGAATACGACAAAGTCGTCTAGAAAAGCAACAAAGATGACACAATCTTATTATTGATTATTAATTATACAGCCTTGAACATTTTTGTCAGCTTTTTTTATTTATGTGAGCGAGTTTTTTTATGTTTTTTTTCTGGGCGACTACGTTTAATAGATTTTCCTCCCACTTTTACTGGAGCCGAAGGTAAAACCGACGCAATTGGTGTCGCAGCCGTAGCATTTGCACTTGGAAATGGATTCAAAGAACTAATAGAAGACGTAATTGAAGAGGCAGCAGATGAAACCGTTGATGAAGTTGAAGTATTTGAACTTGAAAATGGACTCAGTGCACTAATATTTGGTAACATAGATGTCGAGCTTTGTCCAGGACTAGCAGCACCATCTGTTGGTTTTTGTTTATCTAAAAAAGTAGCATAAGCGAGAACCAACGTAGTTATACTAATTAAACCATATGCTAACATTGGAACTGGTTGGTCATTCATGATAGTTATATTGTATTGATATTTTATTTTTCATAATCCCTAAATTGCATTCATATTATTTGTATAATTATTTATTTTCCCAATCTTTGAACAATCCGCCAGCTTTCAAATTGGGTATAATTATTTTTGGTTTATCTTTCTTAATTATTCTTATTTTTTGATTTATTGATATAGCTGGATTTTCCAATTTTTTCAATAAATTCATTTTTCCATTTAAATTGACAATCTGTAAAATAGTATCATTGTCGATATCAGAACTTATATTATATCTCATATCATGCCCACTACAATTATTGTTTTGATAATTTTTTATATTTCTATTATTATCATGATAGTTTGGCTGTAAAACATTTGAAGAATAAAGTCGTTTTTGAATATTATCTCTATAATTCAAAAAAAAACTCATGATTAGAGATTTCCAAAACATGGTTTTTTTTTGTTTTTATAATATTCTTATATAATATTATTCTTATATAATAATATTATTACATTATTACACATTCAAATATAGCTGTTACAGATAACTAAATTTGCACGTAGTCAATATTCATCGGTTCTACTGATTCCTGGAACGGATCTCGATGCACTTATCTGCCCATCGCGACTTGATATCGGTTTCTACATCAGTCTTCATGTGCCGCTCAAATTGCTCAGGGCTATCATAGAACATCGTGACCGAATCTCTTCCAAACTGTCCTGTTGCATTGGTGACCTTGAAGAACTGGTGCTCATTGAGTGTGCCAACGCGGAACTGATTGTATTTAGAACCAGTGACCGCATCACGAATCATTGTTCCAGGAACCATGTTTGTGCTATAAAACTCAATTGCAGAAGGCTTCCCGTCTCGAACCAACTTGATTCGGTGGTATCCCCTGTCTACCTTCTTGCTATCTTCATACAACCTACGCTGGTTCTTCCTATATGTATCAACCGTGCTTTCATCATCACCTCCCAAATCGTCAATTGATCGGGCTGTGATATTAAGATAGTCATACTCTTCATCTTCTTCAGAGAAATCGTTTGGGTGGAAACGGTCGTCTTCGAAGTGCATTTTTGCTGTGGTGCTTGGGCGTTAATTTGATATATTTAATATTCCAAATTGTTTAAATCAATTTTTTACAAATTATTTATTTTCCGTCCCCACGTTTTACTTTATTTGTGTTCTCAATATATAATGTCTTTTAATAAAGCGAATTTGCGTGATTTTATTATAAAACAATTTATGGGTCCTCAAATTGCTAAAAATACTATACTAAAAGAGGCCGATAGTGAATTAGATACGTTTTCGGAAATACCCAAGGTTGACAATCTGCCATTGGCCGAGAAATTGGCGGTTCAAGACTTACCCAAGGTTAAAAAGCCTGCCCAAACAGAAGATAAATATGTTTATTTAGAACACGATGTTTTATCAAAAGAGTTCAGTTTTGATAGAGAAACCCCCATTTTGCAACAAAAACCTCACAAAATAAAATTATGTCTCTTCTCAATAAATGAGACATTACCTCGGCCTTTTTTAGAGTTTTTTTTTGAAAATAGCAACGGTGTTTATCAATTTCCTTCTATTAATTTAGTTATGGAACCTTTTTTACCTATTATAAAAAAAGAAGATGATACCAAAATAAATATGACGGACATTGCTATCATTCCACAAAACAATGAACAAGTTGACCAAAACGTAGAAAATGAACAAGGCGATGATGAAATAGACATCGAATTTTTTAGTCAGTGTTCTCAGTTCTTTCAAAAAACAACCGGGTTATCTCATGATATTGCAAGTCAACGCTATTTAGGATTTATTGAAAAGGATGATGTAATTTATGTGTTTTTTAATTGTAGTAAATTAGAAGGATTTGGAAAAATGAACATAGGAATCATAGATGAAATTTTAAATAAAAAGAAAATGTATGAACTGCCTATAGAACAACACGTTATTGATTTGTTTTTGTCTAGTCCATTAATCACGCATATTTATTATCAACGTGGCGAAGAAATTCCTTATCCATTGTCAGTGAATTTGTGTTTATCCGACGGCGAGGGACAATATAAAAACGCGTATTATTCTGATCCATTAAAACCCGTATCGATTGTGAATCCCAAAGTAGAACATCCTTTTTTTGGGAGTGTCTATATTTTTTCTTCTGAACCAATAATTCATGGTTCTACTAAGGGATTAATTCAGGGATTAAGTGAAACATTTACTGAGACAAATTCTACTCCCATTAAAAGATTTGCTTTATTTACTGATTCTGCCAAAATGTATAAAGAAATAACTAGTGCTGAACAAGTGGATAAACGATATATTTGTTATGGATTTGTTGAAAAATCCCATGAATTGTGGGCTGTAAAACAAGTAAAATTATTTGTTGAATTATAAATTACTAGAAAATCAATAATATAGCAAGATAGTATATATTATCAATGCATTATTTTGCCGAATCTATCGTGGTTGGATTATATTGCGTAACTATTTTTTGGATGTTGCGACCATATATTCTAGACAAAAACGCATTATTTTTTTTGACAGGGTTCTCAAAACATTTATTTGGGTGGATACTCGGATTACAAACATATTACTGTAAATTTGGCAACGCGTGCGAACGGTATAATAGCGGAGCAAATACAATGCGTTCTTTTTCATTTAAAGGACAAATGTTTGCAGAAAGTTTGGCAGAAGGATTATTATTTTTAGTACTTTTACAAATACTATTTAAAATTGTCAATAATACTCTCAACAAATATGTAATTTTATTTTTATTAGGAGTATTATTGCATTTATCGTTTGAATTGTCCGGAATTCATCATCGGTTTTGTTTAGAGAATTGTAATAGGAAGTCTCATTACTAAAGCTATAAAATAAACATTGTATTATTATATAATGTATATCATTTCAGGTGCGAGCTTCCATCTTATTGCCATCTCGTTTTTTGTATATTTATTTGTCAACCTTTTCGAGAATATGATTCACTATAACATTGGTAGATTTAGTAATAAACAAACCCAGTTCGAACTACCTAGTGAAAGTGATTTGATAAAAATAGTGGTAGTAATGTTCGTATTCGCTTTACTACAAGGATTGTTAACATATTTTTTCAATAACTTATATCGAATAAAATTCTAAACATGGGTAGATATGCGTTGTTCTAGACATTGTCTACTAAATAAGTAATTAAAAAACGCATCAATACTTCGGCTTCTACTTCATCTTTCATATTATCAGTAATTTCTTCTTGAGAAGGTTTACGACCAAACATTTCTTCAAATTTTGTTACGTATTCAGTTAAACACTTGGAATTTTCAGTATATTGTTTTTCAAGATCAGTAGCTATTTTTTTGGAAAATTCTACGGTTTCACGTTCTCTCTTCAATGCTTCTATTTCATCTTGCTGTTTTTTCTTTAACGCTACTTCTTTATCAGTAATCTTAAGTTGCTGTAATTGAATAAGTTCATCCTTGGTTTTCATAGCTTCTTCTTTTGATTTTATGATTTGCTCACTTGCATTTAAAACGTCGAAATCGGTATTTTCTACAGGTTTATTTAATTCTAAATACCAATGATGACGCGTTTCGTTCGCACTCACAATAATATCACAAATATCCGGTTTCTTGAGTTCATCAAACCGTTTACGTTCAATAGTCCCCTCTTTTCCTTTAAATTTCTTGTTAAATTCATTTACTACAGCGGTATTCACAATAGGACTAGTTTCCATCAAACGGTCGAATTCCTGGCGATTTAATTTTAAAAAATGTGCTGCGTCCATACGTTCGTCGGGTTTTTTAGCTAATTCAATCCGAATATTACGAGCAAATTTATCCCACGAAATAGAAGACACGCGATGTGCCTCATTTAATTCAGCTATTTTTAAATATTGCTGGACAGTAGTTAAAATGCCAATAAAAATATTGACTGCACCTATGGCCATTGGAGAATATGTTTGGTAAGCAATAGGTAAACTAGTTTGTGCAAAAGATGCAGTTCCACTAATAGTAGATAAAACAATGGCAGGAATAGTAAACCAGGCATTCATATAAGAATAGTTTTGATGAGCACGTGCATTTAACCATTTGTAACATTGAGCAATGTCACACCATTCTACCATAATTAATTCGTTTTCAGGAGACCATTCTACTGACTTTGTACCAACATTAATACTCATGCTATCCGTATTGTCATTTGACACATTATTTGTAGCTAAAGTCTCACTGCGATAATTGTTTGCTTTCTCTTTTCCTTTTTCTTTTTCATTATCATTATTGTGACTTTCTTTCATTTTTCACTAACCACCTTATATATATTATATAATATATATTTGAACGAATAAACTATGTTCGGTCAAATATTACACCGATAAATCAATTAAAAGGCCAAAGGCGGTTGGCCTTTTAATTGATTTATCGGTAACGTTGCCCTTGAATATCTAGCAGGACGCCCTTTTGGCGTCCCGTTTTAAATCTTCAAGGGTGTAATTCGTTTTGTACTAGGCACTATTTGATTCTGAAGGAAGTGTGCATATATCACCTGTCTTACCAGTACAGCCGTCCATAATATTTATTTGTATATTTGATGTTTCTACTGCAACAGGCTTAGGTTCATCCGGTTTTTTCTCAGGTGCAACAATTACAACAGGCTTAGGTTCATCTGCCTTTTTCTCAGGAAGTTTCGGTTCATCTGCCTTTTTCTCAGGAAGTTTCGGTTCATCTGCCTTTTTCTCAGGAAGTTTGGGTTCATCAGGTTTTTTCTCTGGAATAGCTATAGTAATAGGACTAATCATTGTTGCATTATCTTCGTTATTAAAAGATTTCACAGTAGGGATACTATTTTTATCCTCATTCGTAAACTCGGTATCTTCTAATATCGGTTCATTTACAACTTCTTCGCCTACAATATAAAACCGACTTAACTTATCTTGATCACCAATATCATCAATCGAAAAAGTGCGATTAATATTAATATTTTCTTCTACTTCTTTGTAAAAATCCTGCAAACGTAAATACATACGATTTAACTGTTTCTTCTCCGAAATATGAAAAAAGGATACATAATTGATATACAAAGAAACCTGTTCCTTCAATAAACGATTTTCATATTCTAACGTGTTCAAAAAGTTAGAAATCGAGAACCCAATCCGATGATTATCGTTATAATGTTCGATGGCATCGGTTTTGTCAATCGTTCTAGCATATAATTGATTTATTAAAAACAAGATATTGGAGTGGATTTCTTTTATATCCTCTAATTTATATTCTTGAAATGGTTCTAAATCTTTATAAGCAGGATATGATTTTAGTTCTAGTTCGTTTACGTCTATATCAGCACGGTTTTCCTTGATATGAGCAATAATTATATTATATAATTTATAATAATCACAATACATACGATTATTCATGAGAGCCCGATATCTATCAATATGTTCCATTTCCATAGAAAATGTTTTATATTGAAAATAGAAGGAGTCCAGGCAAAATAAAAAAATCTTCTTATTGTTTTGCTTTATCAAATCATTGTATACAAGCTTGAGTTGTGATAATTTATCCGAGACAACCGTTTTTACCTTGGATATTTCGCGTTTCAATGTAATGATATTATCAAAATCGTTACGGAGTTTTTCAATTTGAAACGCATGAATATGAGACATTACTTATATTTGTATATTTTGTAACTATAAGATATGACTATATTTTATGGAATACAACAAAGTTGAAAAAATTCTCGTTGCATATCTTCATATTCTTTTGCTAAAGAATTCCTGTCATCGTATAAAGTAACTGGACTAGAACAACGACTTCCGTGGGGTATGTGTTTTTTAAATTCCCAACATTGTTGGTTTTCAATATCATAGATAAAATTCATTGAGCCACGCTTTTGTATGTTTTCATAGAAATAGGTAGATAATGGATTATCATAAAACTCCATTACAATAAATGCGTAATAATATGGGTCATTTGTGTTTTTATTAATATGCATTTCTAGATTTAAAATGTTTCCAATTTTACCTTGTTGAAGAATACTTGTCATTTTTTTCTGGGTGAGTACGGTTTTAATTCGTGGTACAAAAATGCTTGCAATATTAGGCATGAACAAACGATATACTAAATTTAATATAATAGTTTGAAAATCAATTTTCTTAAAAAATTGAATTCAACGACATAGATAGGAGTAACAAATATACTACCCCGCAGAACAATGGAGACAATTAATAGTACAGTTCTTGAATTTCACACCAACAATGAAACACTCCCATTTCCAATGGCGTTTGAGAATGAAAAGTTTGGTATTTTCACTGTGAAGATGGAAAAGACTGATATATCTACCATTCCGCTGTTTATTTTGTTTACTATTGATAAGACAGGTTCAATGTGTGAGTGGAATGGTGATAACCGTTCGTCAAAAATGGACTATGTAAAGCAGACTTTCCGAAATATGATTAGTTATTTGGCAAAACAAGACCTAGAAATTTATATTTGCGTACAATCATTCAATTGTGAAGTTTCGGTTGATGTTGAAAAGGAACGTGTTTCGCGTGACAATATGGAATGTCTAATTCAAAAGATTGACGCATTGTTTCCGGAAGGTTCTACAAATATAGAACTCGCTCTTACAAAGGCCACCGAAACATTACAGTATTATGGGAAAGCATTTCCCGAACACCAAATAGCTCATATCTTTATGACAGATGGTGAACCAACACTTGGTAAATGCAGCAAGTCTGAACTTGCCGAACTTGTAGATGATAGATTTGCCAATATCTTTGTAGGATTTGGAATAGATCATAATTCATCACTATTAAAGACGCTAAGTGATAAGAAGAATGGTGAGTATCAGTTTGTTGATAATATGGAAAACACTTCCTTAGTATATGGTGAGACAATTCATCGTTTCCTTTATCCTGCTCTTAGCCAGGTACATATTCGCGTAAATAATGGTCTTATTTATGACTGGCAAACTAATACGTGGACTGAACAAATATACGAACCCGTTCTTGTTAGTGAAGTGGAAAAGACATATCAAATTAAGTCGTCAACAAACAATCTGATGACAGTAGAAATTTGGAGTGACGATATGTGCGTTTGCAATGATTTTGCAATGCCAGAATTGGTAGACGAAAACGGCGAGACAATAGAACACGATTTATCAAAGTATTCATTCCGCCTCAAAGTGCAAGAACTTTTGTTTGGAGCAAGAAATTTAGATACCAGAAATTTGCAGGACAAAATGAAAATCGAATTCAAGAGGGTGTTTAAAAAGATGCGAGTATATATGAGAGAGAATGCATTAGTTGATGACCCATTTATGAAGTTACTTTGCGATGATATTAGCGTTACTTATCGGACAATGGGAACTAGGGCTGGTCACGCATATGCTAGTGCTAGACAAACATCTCAAGGAAGACAACAATCATATACGCCTGCTCAATGCGTAGATAATAACCAAGATATATTTAATTTGACTCGGTCAAATGCAATCGGGGCTTTTCCTCGTCAAAATTCGATTGCAGGTCCATCCCTTTTAGAAGACGAAAATTCTCAACAAGAATTCGAGAATATGCAAATGCATAGACTTGACGTGGTAAATGAAGATGGTGAAAACGGAGGAAATGTTGAAAATCCAATAGACGAAGACGATTTAGATAATTTCTTACCTTCAAATTCTAATGTATCTTGTTATGTAACACAAAGTGGGCTCCAAACGATGAGGAGCATGAGTCAAGGCGTCAACGATTGTAATATCTAAAAATAAAAAAAAAGAAAAAAGAAAAAATTAATAAAACAATAATAAAATTGAATCAAAGGGTATAAATAAACAAAATAGTATTATATATAAAAATGGAAACTACATTACCACCAAATTTTCGTTCTATGTTGATTGATTTTACAAATGATTTAACAACGACCTATCCTGAATTTTCTTATTTATGGTCAAAATGGGCGGACCCTGAAATTACAGACATAGAACTTAAAGTATTATTTGATTATTGCCTCAAGATATACCCCCAGCGATTTTTTGATATTTTATACCAAAACGATGCAATTTTTTCACCTGACGATGAGACAGATACTTATTTTTTACCAAATGTTAGTTTTCGACTTTTATTTAATTGTGAGGATGTTAGCGAGTCTACCAAAAAGACACTATGGAAATATTTGCAATTAGTCTTATTTACCATAGTTGGTGGTGTAAAAGATAAGTCGAGTTTTGGAGACACCATGAATTTATTTGAAGGAATAGATGAAAAGGATTTACAGGAAAAATTAGCGGATACGATGAGTGGCATTACTGATTTTTTTAAGAATTTAGAGAGACCGAACCAAGGTGAAACAGATGGTACAGACGTTGAAGACAATGAAGTGCCAAATTTGACTGAACTTCCCGACATGAAAAAAATGCAGGAGGAATTTAAAAACATGTTTGAGCAAACTGGAAATCCAAGCAGTAATCCATTGCCCGATTTATCCAATATACAATCTCACTTAAAAAGCCTTTTTGAAGGAAAAATCGGTTCTTTAGCGAAAGAAATGGCGGAGGAAATATCCGAGGAATTTAAAGATATTTTGGAAGGAGATACGTCAGGAATTAAAAATTCAGAAGATGTAATTAAAAAATTAATGAAAAACCCCAAAAAAATCATGGATTTAATGAAAACCGTTAGTTCTAAACTTGATAACAAGATGAAAAGTGGTGAAATATCAAAAGAGGAGCTCATGAAAGAAGCTGGCGATTTATTAGGCAAAATGAAGGATATGGGTGGGGGTGAGGATTTAAATCAAATGTTTAAGGAAATGGCAAAGAAAATGGGTGGATTGGGTAAGAATATGCGGTTAGATACAACGGCTATCGAACGTATGACTAAAATGAATACTACCAAAGAAAAGATGAAGTCACGATTTGAATCAAAGAAACAACTTCAGCAAGAAGAAATAGAGAAGCGAAAGGAAGAGATTCGTAAACGCGTAGAAGAACAACGTCAGCTTATGGCAAAGTATTCTTTAGAAAGTACGGATAGTCCGAATAATTTTGTATTTCGTTTAGAGGGCGAAGAAGCACAGGAAAAGTCATTTATTCATCCAGATTTGTTGAAAGAGGAAACGAAACCAGTGCCTTTGAAAAAGAAGAAGAATAAGAACAAGAAGTAGGAAAATAAAATAGTATCACTGTATTATATAAATGGGGCTTTTCAAATACATTAATTTTTATTTATTTTTTGCTAGTCTGGTATTTGGTCTTTTTGCTGTCTATATGACTATGCCCGATAACCGAACTATATTGGTATATCCTACACCTGAAAACGTGAGCTTATTACAATATAAAGACAAAACTGATACGTGTTTTTCGTTTAAACAGACCGAAGTCTCTTGTCCAAAAGACGAAAATGAGATTTCGAAAATACCATTACAGGGATGAAAAATAAAAATACTATGACCAGATATTGTCTGCTTATAATATAAAACAATGAATTTTAAAAGACTATTAAACACGGACTACGGAAAAAACTTAATCTCTATTTTATTAGGTCTTGGTTTAGCCACATTATTTAGAAAAGTATGTACAGATAAAAACTGTATTGTTTTTAACGGACCTGTCATTGGAGATATCGAAGGAAAGACCTATAAACATGGAGATAAGTGTTATAAATATTCGGTAAATGCGGATAAATGTGATTCTACTAAACGCGTTGTAGGAGTTATTGAACCCGAAACGAAAGAGAATGGTCTCAAATTTTAAAGAAATATAATAGAAATATTTTGTATATATCTATATTATATAATCATGTCGCCAATTAATGCGAGTATGTCCTTTGCGGGTAACGCCACCTCTTACTTAACCGTTCCTTACGATTCAGGATTAAATTTTGGCACGGGAGATTTTACGATTCAATGGTATCAATATCAAACTGACAATAATCGATTCCCGAGAGTATTTCAAATTGGTACTTATCCAAGTGCAACTGTTGGAGTATCTATCGAAGGTGGTACTTTTTATTATTGGATAGGTAATAGTCCTCGTGGTGTCGGAATAACCAATTTCAAAAATATTTGGACTCATTTTGCTATTTCTCGGGTTTCTGGAACTACACGTATCTTTATGAATGGAATGAAAATATCACAGCTTTCAGATACAAATAATTATACAACTTCATATGAATTGACAATTGCGAATGAATTAACAAAAACGAATGTTGCTGGATTTGGCGGATTAATTTATGGTTTTGATTTAGAAACCACGGTTGGATTATATACCAATAATTTCACTGTACCTTATACACTTCCCTCATTAACTGGAACAACAGTTTTATTATTGTCTGGAAACCGCTACCAAGGTTCATTAGGAAGCACGGTTGTTCCTACAAATGTTGCAACCGATGCCCGGGTTCCCGTCGGACCTAGTCCACCTTGTTTCTTAGAAGGTACCAAAATATTATGTTTGAATACGTCTGGTGTGGAAGAGTATATTCCAATCGAAAAGATTAGAAACGGGGTCCTTGTGAAAACCTCAAAACATGGTTATGTCGCAGTAAATATGATTGGAACAACATCTATTATTAATAATAGCAATACTAAGACGGAAAATAAATTATATAAATGCACCAAGAAAAATTACCCCGAATTAAAAGAAGATTTAGTAATTACCGGATTTCATTCTGTTTTAGTAGATTCACTTACTTCTGAACAACGCGATAAAACCACAAGACAGCTAGGTGATATTTATTTAACTGATGATAAATACCGTCTTATGGTTTATTTAGATCCTAAGGCAGAGCAATATAAAAAAGAGGGAAATTTTAATATCTGGCATTTAGCTTTAGATAATGCGGATTATTATATGAATTATGGTATTTATGCCAACGGGCTTTTGGTTGAAACTACCAGTAAACGCTATATGAAAGAATTATCCGGAATGAAATTGATGTAAACGAAAAAAAAATTCGTCAAACGATACAATCTTTAGTTGTTTACTATTGTATAGTTTATAAAATGGAAAATGCCATTACTAGAATCTCAGATTTGCCAATAGATAATAATATGCAAATGTCAAACACTTATTCACCAATTATACAGAATCAGGGTTCAAATATGATGCCGAATCAGGTTCCAAATATGATGCCGAATCAAGGTCCAAATATAGGTCAAGAACAGCCTCCAAATTATATGCCCATTAATATTCATCCAAATCCTTACGGAATTTCAGCTCAAAATCCAATTATGCCTCCCCCTCAACAGCCTAATGTTTCCCAAAAACAAATGATCTCTGAGGAGCAACAGATGCAACTGCAGGCGATGCAACGGCAGCGACTTCCGTCGCGTGATATTCCTCAAGATACTACTGGATATATTCAAGATGACCAAGTAAAGCCGAATTATATTCCCAAATCCAATGTTTCAAGCGATTATGTACGTGACCATGAAGATTTCACTGAGAAAAACCGTAAGGAATATGAAAATAAAAAAAAAGAGAGCAATCGGTTAGATAATTTCTTATCAGAATTTCAAACACCAATTTTTGTAGCTATTTTATTTTTCTTCTTTCAATTACCTATAATTAACCAAACTTTTTTTAAACCTATTTCTTTTTTGTCACTTCATAATTTAGATGGGAATTTTAATTTTTATGGGTTATTTTTAAAGAGTTTGCTATTTGGTTCAGCCTATTATAGTACATTTAAAATGATTCATTTTTTGGTTGAATTATAATAAGTGTTACCACATTATTGGTTAGTATAAAACGGTAGGTTACTGGAATTTAATTCTTTAAAAATAATAAGAATAAAACTAAATTGTATCAATTCATAAATGCTAATTGAATTTTATAATTATTTTTCCAAAGAAAAAGGGAGGGGTCGTAGGGTCAGAGCCCGCAAAGCGGGCTCCACCTTATGTCGGCGTAGCTGACATCTAGGGAACCGTAGGTTCTCTGCTATTATTGGTCTAGATTTTCAATAGTTACATCAAAAGGTTGTCCATCCTTATATATTTCTACCAATACACCAAAGTTTTTGACAAAAGTTTTTACCAAATGGTCATATCCAGCAGATTTCATTTCCGTTATTATGCTATTTATTTCATCTTGCGACAATCCTAGCTGTCCGCCCCAATTTTGAACCAGATTCATCAGGTAAAAGGCATTCCCCTCTGGTCCAGATAAATCGATACGATTCATCATAATGGTCCGCAATATATTATTATTAATATAGCTAATAATATATTTCAATTTTTTACTGGTATCTACTTGTATTTCTAGTTCTATTCTTTTTTTCTCGAAACATATCCATAAAGGTAACGCGTTTTTTCTTATGGGTTTTACGTTGTTTATGTCTTAAAATTGTTTTTTGAACATTTTGCAAATCTTGGATCAATGGTTTGTTTTGGTCCAAAGCAACTTCTTGATTACTCGCTTCTTTATCTATACTTGCCAATTCCTTTTTAATTTTGATAGATACTTCTTTCGCATATGGACTACGATGCTGTACTCTATCTGGAACATATTTTAAAAACCACATTTCGTATTCTTTACCGTCACGGTCATCCTTTAATTCTTTGTATTTTTCTGCTTTTTCGGCCCGCATGTCCTCCAATGTTGGTTGTTTTCCATAGCAATCAATACTAAATCTTTTCAAAATGCCACGTTGTTCTAATCTGTTTTTTTGTTGAATATCAAACAAAAACTTTGCCATACAACCAAGTCTATCTTTGTTGTAATAAGGCATATCCGCATACATGAAACTCAAATAAAATGTCATAATCGTATCAATCGATGCAATATTTATTTCCTGATTTCCTCGCACAATTTTATTATAATTATGACAGGCAATCGGCTTATAAATAAATGCAACCGATTCTTTCCCAACACATAATTCAATATGTTCGGGTATAATTTCTCCAATTGCTTCGTGGTTAACCGTACGAATGCCTTTGAACTTTTCCCGCTCTAAATGCTCTTTTATGATGAGAGCACATTTTTCTGGGTTCTCAATGACAACATCGAAATCGGGAACAGATTCCTGTTTTTCTCCACTTTCGTGTAAAGCATTCTTATAAAGCGTCATAGCATATGCCCCAAAAAAAATAGCTCCTTGATCAATAAGTGAATCGCGAATTAAAAAATGCAACCTTTCGTCCGTTGTATGTTCGCTAGAATGAAAATCAATTTTATCACAACGTTTTCCTAAATTCAAAGGATAATGTTCGTTTAATAAGTTAAGGCGTTTTAATACTTTTTCCCATCTAGATACATCACCGGCGGGTCTTGATAATTCTAAATACATCGCCATACGTAAATAATCTGGAGGAGCATAATGAACGCCAGCAATTAAAATAGATTCCTTAGAAATAGAATCATACAACTCTTTATGCATCATTGTAATATCAGCAATTGGAATAAAATTAACAAAAACTTTGAATGTTCCCATATGAACGCCAGCTTTTGCTTCAACATCTTTATATCCAGCAGCATAATAGATATCTGCTAGCTCCTTTGCATCGTTCAATGCATCTGATGAAAAAAAATCATAATCTGGTATCTCTAAATCGCGATTATAAAATTGGGCATATTTTGGTAAAATATTATTAATCGCCGTTCCTCCATAACAAACTAATTTTTTATGAATAATAAAATCTTCCACGATGACTAACATTTTTTTTATTTCAGGACTGTTAACTGCTGTTTCGCCTTTTAGTTTTTCTGTTTCTTCGATCGCGTGTCTCAAAATGGCCATTTCACATTCTTCAAAGGTCATTTTGTTATCACAATGTTCGTTATGAAATTTTGTCTTTTTTTCTGGATGTGTTTGAATGGCTACATTTTCTAGACGCTGTCGTTTAGTTTTATAACTTTCTCTTTTTTTTCTATGTAATGTATTGTGTTTCATCTATATACTCATATTATATAATATATCAAATGGTTACCCCCCATTTTGAAGTCGCATCATTTTTTGAAAATAAGCTAGACCTCTCGCGAGTGGAATAAGGCTTGCATTATTTTCATTAAAAAAGTTTTCATATTCTAGTAGACCTTCATCTCTTTGATAAAACTTGAAGGGAATAATTTCAATACCATAACTTGTTATGAATGTCATAATGGCAGGGTTGCTTGCGTTTTCTGGTAAAACGTTTGGTAAAACAAGATTCATATATTGAATATCTGTTCTTAAATTATCATTCATAATCTTGATTGGAACATTATTCTGTGCTAAAATATCTGTATATCGATTCAAGTTCATGTCTTCTGACCCACTTTCCATATTTATATATTTTGTTAAATCATAACAGGTTTGTTTTGCATCTGTACATGCACAATATGACCGATAATCACGATCAATTGTTTTATCTACCAATAAAACTACGGTCCCCAATAATTTTGACATGAGTGTATTCTTGGTTACTTTTCGACTTCCGTTACTATTTTTATAAAGTTTCGGTTTAAGGGTAAAATCAACTGATGCTGCAACTGCCTTATAAATGTCTGTATTATTAGATCTTATTCGTAAATTTATGAAAAGGGGATCGTCATAGGTAGGTGACGTTTGTGAAAAGGCACCTGCAACTAAAGTAGAAAGGACATTATCTAATAATAAGGTGTTTTTACTATCCATTGTAATAAATTTTCCATCTGTACTATACCCTACTTGAGGAGAATATTCACCCGTCTTTGGGTCTTTTACATAATAAACCTCCAAATCAAAAAATCTGACACCACGACTTAAAAGGTAGGTCAACATATCATAATTCATAAAAGTGCCAGTATATGCTGAATTATAAGAAGCCTTGATGCAATATTCTTTTAATGGCAAATCCGCATATTGAGGTTGAATAGATTGCATATTCAACTTTATTTTTTTATCTATTAATTTATTTAGTTCCGCTTTGGCAGGGTCAGTATATACTCCTAAGTCAAATGGTTCTATTGTTTGACTTGTACGGGTTTCCATGCCTCTTAAAATAATGCCGCGTTTTACTATAAGACGCCAAATGATGTAACTAAAGATGATAATTACAATAGCAATAAGTATTCTTTTTATAAAGTTCATAATCTATATAATGTATAGATAAACAAATATAATAAACATATATATATATTTTGTTATTATATAAAAAAATAAAGAATGGCTGGTGGTTTATTAAATATTACATCAGTTGGCGTAAATAATATTTTCTTGACTGGAAATCCGAGCAAGACATTTTTTAAGGTCACTTATTCCAAATACAGTAATTTTGGACTCCAAAAGTTCCGTATCGATTATGATGGTTTAAGAGACCTTCGATTAACCGAGCCATCTACGTATACGTTCAAAATTAAAAGATATGCCGAATTATTAATGGATACGTATTTGGTCGTAACATTACCAGATGTTTGGAGCCCAATTTATCCTCCCGTAAAAGAAAATAATGAACAATGGGCTCCTTATGCATTTCGCTGGATAAAGGATTTGGGAACTCATATGATAAAAGAAGTAACAATTACGTGTGGTGCTATGACTTTACAAAGGTATACAGGTGAATATTTGGCTGCCATGGTTGACCGCGATTTTACAAATGAGAAAAAGGATTTGTTTAATACTATGAGTGGTAATACGGTCGAATTAAATGACCCAGCAAATGCTTTTGACCGTAATAATTCTTACCCATCCGCTTCTTATACTAGTAAGTCTACGGGAGCAGAACCATCTATTCGCGGTAGAACGCTTTATGTTCCTATTAATACGTGGTTTACCTTAAATAGTGGATGTGCATTCCCATTGATAGCATTGCAATATAATGATTTATATGTAAATGTTACGTTGAGACCCATACAGGAATTGTTTCAGATTCGTGATGTATATGATTTTAATTATAATTTTCCTTATATTCAACCAGATTTTAATCAAGCAATTTTTCAAATGTATCGTTTTTTACAGACACCCCCAACACCACTAATTAAACAGGGTGATTATAAAAATACAATTTCTGTATGGAATGCGGATATTCATTTGTTATGTACCTACTGTTTTTTATCAAAAGAAGAGTCGAAAGTATTTGCTTCCCAAGATCAAGTATATTTAATTAAAGACGTTTTTGATTATAATTTTGAGAACGTTACCGGTACAACACGTGTGAAAATAAATTCAAACGGAATGATAGCTAACTGGATGTTTTATTTACAACGGAATGATGTTAATTTACGGAATGAATGGAGTAATTATACCAATTGGCCATACCGTAGCTTACCGTCAAATGTGACGATTGCACCAAATACACCATTTGAAGGCACGGATTTGCAATATGGAATAGGAATTAACCCAGCTTTCGGTAATATATTTAATAGTGGATTGACAATAACTGGCGATTTTCATATTGAAAACAAAAAAGAAATTATGGAAACAATGGGCGTTTTACTAGATGGTGAATATCGAGAAAACACGTTGCCGAGCGGTGTATTTAATTATGTAGAAAAATATACTCGTACCCAAGGGTTTGCAAAAGATGGGCTTTATTGTTATAATTTCTGTTTAAATTCTAGTCCTTTTGAATATCAACCATCTGGAGCAATAAATCTAAGTAAATTTCGAAATATTCAATTAGAAGTAACTACTTATGTCCCTCCAGTTGATAACGTTGCCTCTGCAGTGGATATTATATGTGATGGAAATGGGAATCCGATTGGTATTCGTAAATCAAATTGGCGATTATTTGAATATAATTATAACTTGACATTATTCGAAGAGCGTTATAACGTTTTATCGTTTATAGGTGGAAATTGCGGAATGTTATATTCGAGATAAAAATTTAGGTAACTATAGTATAATACATAATAAAAATGAAAGACAAATTATTTAGTAAGGATGATTTTCAAATTATAAACATGAATTACAAATTAAAAAAAATAAAAAATAGGAAAAAACGTGGTCAATATAAAAAAAACGATCTTTTTGAAACATTAGATAATACGAGTAAACCCGACATAACAGAGTCAACTTCTTCTTTTTTTCCTTCCTTTTCTAGTGAGAATATTGTTGAACCCTTTGATTTACCACCATTATCTTTTCCTCCTTATAATGATAATGAATATGATGGTATTGATAATGTTGACGACACAGGTGCTAAGGTAGATTTTAAATATGATCCAAGAGAATGGTTGATTGCCTTGATAGAATGGATTTATTATTTTCTTAATAAGTTCAACAATTATTGGGCAGCTAAAATGGTAAACATATTGTCTGAACGCACAGGGAAAGAAACTGATATCAAGTTAGTGAGAAATTACATAGCCTGGACAGAAGCAATTGCGGCGGGTTGTTATGTAGTGTATAATTGGTTTTTTATAATTTATTTTAATCGCAAAAGTGACCCAATAATTCCTTTATTTACAATTGATTTTAAGAATGCATACGATACTGCAGAGGCAAATCAGAATAAAGGTATATCTAAACAAATTTGGTATGTATTTTTAGTTCTTGTTCATTATTTCTTTGATTATCCATTTACGATTTTGTTTTTTTTAAATAACTTTGTTACCGAATTATTACCTAAATATACAGAAAAAATATTCAGCCCCTCTTTCCTTTTTGTTTATTTATTTTATCAATCTTGTTTATTTTTAAAAAACAGTGCTATTGTCGTAAAAACATTATTTTTAAACTCATTACTCTTTAAGTTTGACCCATCATCAATTATAATATATCTCGCAATCATTATATTATGGGGAAAAGACCTTATTTTAATGTTAAAAAAGGTACTTGAGGATAATATGTCTAAAAAACTTGACCAAAACGGAGACCCGCAAGATGGTCCTCCTCCGCCAAAAACTCCTCCCTTGGTTATAGCTGGTCTTCTCCTAGCGACTTTTTTAGAAAGACTTGTAAAATTGCTTATGTTACTGATTATTGGTATACCAGCGACCACGTTAGCAGTAGTGATTTATTTTTTAGCATATTCCTTTTTTGGAATATTTATTTACAAGGGATTCAAACGGGAAACGTTTAATGAAATTGATGATTATGTTAAAATTCCAACTGAAGCATATGTTCCAGATATTTGTGATGGTTATAATTGGTATGACTTTTTATATGAAATATTCAATATTGTTATGATGTTTTTTGATACTGTGCAAAGTAAATTATTTGTAATTAGCTATATTTTATTATATGTTTATAGCTGTATTGATTATGCTGCGAATATTACTCCTAACACGCATAATTTAAAGAATGGATTGATAGCCATAGATATTGGACTAATTTTTACACTTTTGTCTGTAGTAATAAGTTTTTTTTTAGAAAAAATGCGAAGTATCCCTGAAGAATAAACGATATATTATTTATTTTGTCAACAATTTAAACAGGTTTTTGTAAAATATATATATGGTAAAAAATTACAAAGAAGGTTCAAGTCAGAAACTATTGCCTATGGTAAGTGTTTGTACACCAACCTTTAATCGGCGTCCGTTTATTCCTATTATGTTTGAATGCTTCCGTAACCAAGATTATCCCAAAAATCGTATCGAATGGATTATTGTAGATGATGGTACTGATAAAATCAAAGATTTAATTGAAAACTCAAAAATACCCCAAATCCGTTATTTTGAATTAGATAAGAAGTTGTCTTTAGGAGCAAAACGTAATTATATGCATGACCAAGTGAAAGGTGATATTATTGTTTATATGGATGACGATGATTATTATCCACCAGAGAGAATTTCTCATGCAGTAGAGCGATTAGAATCAAACCCAAAGGCACTTTGTGCTGGAGCAAGCGAAATATATATATTTTTCAAACATATTCAGAAAATGATACAGTGTGGCCCTTACGGTCCCAATCATGCAACGGCAGGCACATTTGCTTTTCGTAAAGAATTACTAAAAATAACTAGGTATGAAGACCATGCAGCAGTAGCAGAAGAGAGAGCCTTTTTGAAAGATTATACGATTCCATTTGTTCAATTAGATCCTATGAAGGCTATTTTGGTGTTTTCTCATGAACATAATACCTTTGATAAACGGAAAATGTTAGATAATCCTCACCCGGATTTTTTCAAGGAATCGCCAAAAACAGTAGATATGTTTATTCGAACAAAGATAGAAAACCGCGTAAAATCCTTCTTCATGAAAGAAATTGATGCCTTATTAGATGCTTATGAGCCAGGTCTTCCTAAAATGAAGCCTGATGTATTAAAACAAATAAAAGAAATTGAGAAAGAGAGGGAAGACATGATACGAGAAGAGATGGCAAAACAACAAGCCATGGGTGCTATAACCTTACAGCGACCTGGTGAACAACCTATACAATTATCTAACCAGGAAGTAGTTGAAATAGTAAATCAACAGCAGGAACAGATAAAACAATTAACAAATAAAACAAAAGAAGCTGATGTTATTATTACTACTTTACAAAAACAGCTTATTGAAAAGACAAAGGAAATAATTAATTTAAAGAAACAAATAAAGGCAAAGGAAGAACAGGGTGGTACTTCTACTATGACGCGAATACCTATCGTAGAATTGTCAAAATCAGACCCAGAAATAATTATCAATTTATCCACATAAATTTAATTTCAAATCGTCTGTATAATAAATATAATAAATCCATATTTATTATATTACAGGTTTTATTTGTATTTTTATATGTCAATAAGCAGTTCTATTACTTTTGTAACTGCTTATTTTAAATCAGGAACAAAAGAAAAGATTCAAACCGATTTTGAACAATTTAGAAAAATTGCTGATTCAGGAATTCAATTGTGTGTTTATGTAGAAGAAGCGGTCGATACATTAAATACGTTTCCTAATATAAAAATAATGAAACCATTTGATTCACATACAAAAAAATTGTTTTCGGAAATCGAATTCTCTGATTATTCAAATAATGATTACTTTGTGTTTTCAAATTCAAAATATGAATTTATGGAAAACGTAATTTTGGAGAACCCTTGGAATTCCAGCCATTTTTCTTGGATAGATTTTACTATTTTTTCTATTTTTAAAAAACCCACAGAATCTAAAGAATATTTAAAATGTTTATCTAAGAGAACATTATTTTCTGATTTTTTTGCCATAGGCGGTTGGATAAAAAACAAAAACGAATTATATGATTTAGACCTTCAATTTAAAGAGATACGATGGAGATTTCTTGATAAGTTTTTTATAGGAGATAAAAAATCTGTCATGGAATGGGTTGCTTTATCAAAACAATATTTGCCAAGGTTTTTGAGAACCTACAAAAAAATTACAAGTGAGGTTAATTTTTGGAATTGGTTAGAAACAGTTGTTGATTGGCAGCCAGTTTGGTTTTTCTCTATATTTGATGATTCAGTTATACAGCTTCCTTTACATTTGCACAGTATGAATTTAAAGAATGCAAAAAAAACTGTATATAATTATCCACTTATTGAGGGTCCTTCACCTTTCTTTGAATCGTCCGCATCCCATTTGCTCTTTCAAGGACAACACCTATTAAATACACGATTTGTGAGTTATTTTCTTTTGAATGCAGGGCAATATTACATGCCTCACCCGAAACAATTTCTTATTACAAAAAATCAGGCAGCTATACTAGATGAAGACACAATGCTTCCAATTAACTATGAATTAATGGACGATTCAACAATTTTATTGGAAAATGCACCCTACCCACCAGGTGAATGTTGTAATATATTTGGACTAGAGGATATTCGATTATATGAATTTGAAAATAAAATTCGATTTATAGCAACAAATCGAAATTTTGCACCAGCTTACAAAAATCGCATGGTGATTGGTGATTATAATATGAAAAATCAATCATATGATAATTGTCTTTTAATTGAATCTCCGTGCAATTCTACTTATGAAAAGAACTGGATACCGATAACGTATAAGAATCAAGAATGTTTTATTTATAATTGGTATCCAATGGATATTTGTCGTGTTAATTTAGAAACCCAAAAATTAGAACTTGTCTGTAGACACGAAAATACAATGAATGTACCTTATTTTCATAAGGTAAGGGGGTCAAGTATTTTTATAAATGTTTCAAATGGGACCTTGGGAGAGTTAGTCGGAGTGGTTCATTTTAGTGAAGATACAAAACCTAGACAGTATTACCATATGTTAGTCAGCTTAGAAAAAGATACTTTTAAACCATTGCGATACTCGGAGACTTTTTATTTTCAACATATTGGCGTAGAATTTTGTACTGGTTTTTGGAAAAACAAAGATGAATATATATTTTGGGTTTCCAAAAAAGACAGGAACACATGTATGATTACAGTAAATGTAGATGAAATTCCACTTTGTTTTGAATTTTTCTAATCATCGTCTTCGCCTAATAAATCTTCTACAGAGCCCGCTGCCTCTTTTTTTACGTTTTTGTCTAAATAACGATACATACGCTTTATATCTAACTTGGTAATATTGTAGTCTTCAAAAATGGTCTCTACTTCATTAAGTTTTTCCGTAATATGACAAAATTCGCCATCATAATATAATCGTAATTCTTGAAACATAGTTATAATATCTTTCTTATCCATTTCTAATTCTTGTGATAAGTTGTAAATAAATAACATATTGTTATATTCTGTAGAATACTTTGTGAGAACCTTGGTAAATCTTACTTCGGCCGGCCTAAAGGTATTTTTATTTTCAGGAAAGGCGTCGTGATATAATTTGTTATTATAAAAAGTCTTAATAAGAGAACTCATCTCATTGAATTGCCAGATTTGGCTTTGAAAGGTGATTCTGTCAATATAATCTGCAAAACACATATTTCCCAATATTTTTAAATAAAACGGAACTGCTTTTTCGTTCGGTTGATTAGATAAAACATCAACTATATTTTCATGCCATAAAAGAGCAACAATTGTTCGATCTGTTTCATTCATATACCGATTATGTTCTTCCATTTTTGTTGGTGTATTGATAAGAGATAGAGTGATTTTTTTGGAATCTTCATTATATGATTTTGTATGAAATATATTTTGTAAAGTTTCTTCTGACATTAACTCGGGTTTCTTAATAAGTATACTATTCACAAATTCTAATTTACGCATATCACCCTGAATATATTTTAAAATCACTTCTTTATGCTGTTGTTTTGCTGTTTTTAAAGAGGGTGCCATAGCGTTTAAAAGAGTTCCCATTTGTGCAGTGGTGGGTGTTTTTAATTCAAACGTGTTACATACCTTCATCAATTCCTTTATTTTTTTATCAATATAATAATTTCCTATGCAAATAATTGGATTCATTGTCATATTTTCTAATCGCTGTTTTTTTGTCTTTTTTTGACGAATTATCTTGATTAATGCGGTGATTCCACCCTTATCTCCATTATTCATTCCATCAATTTCATCCATGACAATTGCTATTCGTTTTACTTTTTTTGTCATCATATGGAGAACATTTCGATTTGATATATTATTACTAGCAATATTATCTATTAATGCTTTGTTTCTTACGTCTCCGGCATCGTAATGTATAATATCATAATCTAATTCTTTTAATAAATTCTTTACAAATTGAGTTTTACCACATCCCGGAGAACCATAGATATAGATTCCTTTTTTAAAAGTCAAATTCTTGCAATTTGATTCAAAAGAATGTAATATTTGTTTGATTTCACTGGATATCTTATCGCGTTCAAATATACTGTTTATGTTTATATTTTGCATTCTATTGTTATGACAGCGGTTCTGTTTATATTTTACTTATTTAATAATATTTGTTTTTGAACGAAATATTATTCTCTGTACGGCCAAAGTTAACGGCCAAAGTTAACGGCCAAAGTTAACGGCCAAAGCGACTGAAATCAGTGGTTAATGGCATGAAATCGGCTTTCCCTCTAGCTGGTAATTGTCCATAATAAGAATACGTGTCATTTGCACCATTGTAGTTATTTTGTGTTCCTGGGCCAACGATTGAACGTTGGTTTATTTTTTTTCCATTACTGTCATATTCATTGTTGTTGAGATTTGTACCTTGGCCCGTTCCTTGGCCCAGTGACCCAATAGCATTTGCACCCGCACTGGCAACGCCGACAACTGCATCTTTTCCAGCACCAACTATATTACTGCCTGTGTTTCCAATTGCATTTGCCACGCCAAGTACGGTTCCTCCAGCCGTTTTTGCAATATCTTCAGCACCTGCTACAGTATCATATGTAGCAAGCGTTAACGATCCGCCAATTGTATCGGGATTGGCATTAGATGAAAACGTTCCGCTTCCAATATTAGATACATTTTCACCCGAACCACTGGTTCCTGTTGTGCCTGAACCCTTTACTTGTGTTCCGGATCCACCTTGTCCTCCACAATTTGTACAGGTACCACTATTTGAAGGACACGCAGGACAGGTTGGGCAAACTGGAGGAACAATTTGCGTTTTTAAAATATAGTCGCTTCCAGGAAATCCTTTTCCTTGGCCCGTTCCTTGGCCCGTTCCTTGGCCCGGCATTCCTACACTATTCCAGTAATTATACCATCTATAATATTCAGACATGGGATTTCCTGTATAAAAACCATTGCCTTTTCCATATCCACTGCTTTGCCAATCACCATTTTGGTCTCCCGTATCTAATCCATTTGCAGTAAACCGGCAAACGCTAATGTTGTAACTTTTTTTAGTCGAATCATAAAAGGATATCAATGCAACTAATACTTTTTGTTGAGTCGGTATACATAATACTAAATTTTGACCATTTGTATCTAAAATAGTAAAGGGTTGAAATGCGGACGTTGCTTTCAACGATGTTTTATTATTTGATAAAGAAATTTGATTTTCCTTACTTAATACTGTCGATTTGTTATTAATATCATAAACGGTAAATGTCTTACTCGCTCCATCACCACTCTGAAGAAGTATATTTCCATTCATTATATCATATTTAACAAAATGACTTAATTGATAGACACTACGAGTCGTACTATATATTGGTTCAGACACCATTGACATATTTGCCGGGTCTGAATCATAAGAGTATTTTTCTAATCCAACCTTTGTATCAGTAGGATAACTATAATTATTTGTTGCCCCGCCATTCATAAATCCAAATGTTGCTAAATTTGTATTCAATTTTGAGTCAATAACATGAATATACGTATCTACACCCCAAGGCATGTAAAAAACATTGTAGTTTTTATCTTTCGATTGACTTGGGTAAACAAAAGACGAATAAGAATTGCTTATGGTGGCAGTCTGACTTGATGGAACATTTGTTTGTTCAGGGCTAGTTTTATATTGATTTGTATAACTTGGACTATTTTGTCCATCGCGTGGTGTAACAACCGTATAAGATTGTTTCATAGTTACTGTATTTCCACTGTCTACTGATGAAACAGTAGTCGCAGTAGTAATTTCAACAATATTTGCATTCGTACTATCATAGTAAATATTATCGTTCAGATTAAAAACATTATGAGAAGAATATTCTGGCACAATTGTACTAGTAAGACTTGCCATTCCTTCTTGAAAACCCTCTGTTCGAGATAAGCTTTGAATAAATTTTTTTCCGAATAAACTTGATATTACTAAAACTAACAATAATATGCAAAATAAAACAAATGGTGTTAATTTCATGGATATAAAGTATATGTCGAAAAATATATCTGGGCAAAACAAAAAATTGAAACTATTACAAAGTGAAAACAATTTAACATACATACGCAAATGACTGAACTAGAGCAAATAAAGGAGCCTAATAAAAAATCAGAGAACAAGGCAATTCGTTTGCCAAAAGAACCATTGTCTAGATTTTATAACAATGATGAGCAAAATACGTTTGAATTATCAATTGATGAGGCAGGACGTGGATGCCTTTTCGGGCGTGTCTATGTTGGATGCGTTGTTTTACCTAAAGACCCTGCTCTATTTGATGGAAAAAATATAAAAGACAGTAAACGATTTTCCTCTAAAAAGAAAATTAATGAAGTGGCTGACTACATAAAGACAAATGCACTAGCTTGGCACGTTTCTTATGTAGAGGCAGACGTTATCGACAACATTAATATTTTACGTTCTGTCATGCAAGGAATGCATGATTCTATAAAAAACATTCTTGACAAATTAGGTGGGGTTCCGGTTGGCCAATGTATGGCTATCGTAGATGGTAATTATTTTACTCCATATCGCGTTTTTGAAAATGTGTCTGGAACAATTTGTGAAATGCCCCATGTTACAGTAGAACAAGGGGATGGAAAATACATGGCAATTGCAGCAGCAAGCATTTTAGCAAAAACAGAAAGAGATAATTATATTCTTGAATTATGCCAAAAGTATCCTGACCTGGTAACACGATATCATTTAGACACTAATATGGGATATGGCACTAAGACACATTTAGATGGAATAAAAGAACATGGAATTACCCAGTGGCATCGAAAAACCTTTGGACAAGCATGTAAAGAAGCTAAAATAAATAAAATATGTACCATTTGATACGTTTATAATTCGAATAGTTTATCAATATTGCTACGCCCTATTTTCATATATTTTGTTTCCCGGTCTAATAAGCTATATCCAATCAAAAACTCTTTTGTTTTTTCAAAATACACAAATCCCAATGAATATTCTACCTTTTCTTTTTCAAATGTAAACATCTTAGTATACCGTTTTAATTGAAACGTAGTGCTATCTAACACGACAAATACGTGATAATAAAACCGACGCCATTCGTAACTAACTACGTGAGTCAAAAACCATACTTCGTTTCCGATAGTGACCCCATTTCCAGAGCCCCGGATATAACTAAAAAAGGGTGGCGTTTCAATAGTATGCGTAATATCCAAATATGTCATCCGCTTATTTTTATTATTTACCGTAAAATTAGGACAATCGGTATGAACACCTAGCGTGATCGGATACCAATTATAAATCATTTTTGTTTCGCCATCATTATTTTTGAATAGCACCCAATTTTTTTCAACTTGTCTCTGATTTTCCGAAGAAACAGAAACAATCGTAGATATAGTTTGCTCTGATTTCAAATTGATTGTACCACTTTCAATAAAAATAGTATCAGTTTTAACTGCACGATTTCCATTAAAAAACAACTTGTTTTCGTTTGAAAATAATCGGATATCTTCTATTCCGACATAAACGTCATCATAAATTGTATCATATTTTAATTCAAATTCTTTTACTAGTTTCCAAACCCTGTCTTTAATATCAATAATTGCAACCACATTCTTTGTAGTAATATTGTCTTTTTTTACATATCCACCATTGTCATCAATCCGATAATCTACAAAACGCAAATTGACAATTAATTTGTTTTTATCTACGGGATCAAAACAGATTGATGGTGTACTAGATGCAAATATATCTCTGTCTATTTTTATGGTTTTACCGATTGATAAAAGCACATTCATGTTTTCTGTAAAGTCAATTTTATTCTTATCTATTCTACCCGCATATGATTTGTAGTTTTGTAATACGTTATCCTTTATATATCTCGGTGGACCCGGTTCATTGAGAACCTTCATACACGTTTTGGTCATATCATAATTATGGCGATTTACATAGTATCCATTGACGGTAAATTCATAATCTATTTTGTAATCATATACGTCCTTTTGCAAAAATAAATTGTCAAAGTTGGTTTTCTTTTTTCGCTCAAAATCAGCAAATTCATAAAAAATATTCGCCAATCGATTACAACTTGTCTCCCTAAAATGTTTTACAATTTCATAAAGGTTCTCAATTCTATCAGGAAATTTCTCATATGCTTGCATCCAATAAAAAATAGCATTAGGTATATCATTCATATGTTTATAACAATTTCCGATGGAATACGCAGAATGCCAAACTTCTTCTATCCAACCACCTAATTCTATGCGTTTTTTGTAGGTTTCGATCGCTTTCTCATATTGGCGAGCGTCACGATAACTATTTGCCAAATAAAATGTATAACGTACATCGTCGGGAATTTCTTCCAATCCAGCTTTTAAAAGCCGGATATCTCTTTCAAATTTATCTGTTTTTGAGCCTCCGTCACCTATATCATTTATAAACAAAACAGATTTTTCAATCGTACCTTCTGAATATCCATCTGGTTTTTTCACATATTCATGTGTGACACCCCAATAACTAAATTTGGGGTCGTTTTTAATAATTCGAACATTTTTGTAGTAAAATTCATCGGTACCTTGAAAAACACAGTAGCTATCAAGGATGAGAGAGTTTTTAAATTCATCAATGTTCTCAATTTGACTTAAATTTAAAATCATATCAGCATCTAATAACAGTAAATAATCAGCAGCTAAATCGCTGCATTGGCGTAGAGAAAAGGTGCGATTATGCCCGAAATCTTTGAATGGTTCATTTGTAATCTTACCTGGTATGTTTTTTTCTTTGAAAAATTCAGTAATAATAGATACAGTATCATCGGTACTACCAGTATCACAAATACAATAGAAATCAATAATTTGCAATACTGATTCTAGTAAACGCTTTATAATCTTACTTTCATTCTTTACGATCATATTTAAACATATTTTAGGCATGTTCTCAATATATATGTTACAATTTCATATTAATATACGAATTTTACCTAAATATTATTTTCGAGAGCTATTGTAGAGATTGTAAAAGTAGACAGTAGACAATGGCATTCACACGTTTTCATGATGATACTGCTAGAATAAAAAAACAAATAGAAGAAAGCAGCTTTGCTGGTAGATATATGTTAAATACGCCTGGCCCAGGTACAGAATTACCGTTTTTTGAAGAACCGCAAATGCGTCTGCAAAAGTGGGGCGGCAACGTTCGAAATAATACTGTTAATTTAGAAAGTGATTTACGTGGTCTTACTCGGCCGTTAAATCGTGATTTAATTGACGACAATGATTATAAACAGCATGCAGTGACCAGTTCTTCAGTTAGTTATAAAAATGCCCAACCATTTATTGAAGAAAGTCGTGCCAGTCACCCTGCATGGATGTACAAAGCTTTAGAGCAATCTAGATGGGAATCACCTTTATTGAATCCTATAAATGGTTTGGAAAAAAACTTTCACGAAAATATACAAACCCGTATTTTAGAGAAAGATTATTTTGTTCCAAGAATGCCTGTAATAGGAGGAACTGAAAATATGGACTATTATTTGTCTGGTAAATCGCTTTGTATTGGTGGACGGGAAGAGAGTTGTCCGGGAACCTTGTATAAAAATCGCATACGCTAATTTACTAATTCACTTATCAAAAGACGTATTCGCTAAAATTATTATATAATGTTTATATAATTATATATAAACTTTATGGAACTAGCAATCCCAGGTGTAGCATTAGGATTACTTTATGTTATTACAAATCAAAATAACAATGAGACATTCACTAACCGAAGTCAATTACCGAATGTAGATATTGCAAATCGTAATTATCCTGGTGAATTTCCTATTGTTTCTAACGATAATGACCAGACGTCTCAACTTTCTACTGCAAATCGTTATGATAATGGTTCTGGTACTTATACGGATAAATACTTTAATCCAAACCAAGGCACAAATACGGGTTCAGTTGGACAGCCAAAATACTTTTCCCTTACGGGTGATAAAGTAGATGGTTCTTATTTTGAACACAATAATATGGTGCCATATTTTGGAAGTCGCCTAAGAAGCCAGGTTGCCGATTCTAATTCAAATGAAAGTGTATTAGATAATTATTCCGGTGCAGGTTCTCAAACTATCATTAAAAAAGAGATGGCACCTCTGTTTTCTCCTCACGAAAATCTTCAATGGGCACATGGAGCACCTAATGCGAGCGATTTTATGCAGTCACGTGTGAATCCTAGTAGTCGTATGGCAAATGTGAAGCCATTTGCGGAAGAAATTGTTGGACCAGGTCTAGGTCTCGGATATACGACAAACGGTGCGGGTGGTTTTAATTCTGGCATGATGATGCGAGATGCATGGCTAGATAAAACAGCCGATCAATTACGTGTTGATAATAAGCCGAAAGCCACTGGACTTGGATTATATGGGCACGAAGGTCCAGCAGATAGTTTCATAAAATACGTAGCTACCCAAGAACAGATGGGTATTATGGAAAAACATTTACCCGATCAAAGCTACGCACATGACCAACGTGACTTTTCAGGTCATTCGACTGATAGTCGTGGTGATATTGGGCGTCTTTTTACTACTGGTGGTGCTGAAAAAGGCCAGGCCTTACGTGCTATACCCGTTGAGCGACACGTAAATCGTCCTGAAACTGCGGTATCTTATTCTGGTGGTGCCGGTTCTCAAAATCCTAGTGCCTATGTTCCTGGTGAATATATGCCTTCTCATAATCAACAATTAGGCCAAGTTCCATTGATGGTTGCCAATGCAAATGGGCGTAGTTTTGCCAGTGATGGTGACTATGGAATTAAATCTAAAATGGCATATCCAAATAATCGGTCCTCTAATGAAGATAATGGGTATTTTGGAATGGTCAAGGGGGGATTAGGTGCAGCTGTTGCTCCACTATTAGATATTTTGAGACCCTCGCGTAAAGAAAATGTCATGGGTACGCTTCGGCCATATCAAAATCCTGGCACCACGGTCCCCCAGTCTTATATTTTTAATCCTGCGGATAGACCAAATACGACAATTCGCGAAACCACAGAAAATTCGAAATTCCATTTAAATGTCAATGCAAATCAGTTAGGTGGTGCTTATCAGGTTACTCAGAATCAAGCTGTAGATACTTATCGCCAAGAAACCAGTGATTTCTATTATGCGGGAAATGCCGGAAGCGTAAGTGGTAAAGAACCTGCTTCTTATCAAGCGGGTTATAATCAACGAAATAATGATATAAAATCTAGTACATTAGCAGGATACACGCCCCAGGGAAATTTATCATTATTGAATTCAGACATAAATATGCGTCAAGTAAATCGCGATGATAATTTAAAAAACAATCGTGCTATAATTGGCACCATGCCTTATCAATCACCTGATATTTCAAATATGGGGAATGTTTCGGGAAATACTAATTCGCTTTATTCGACAATTCAGATGGATAGAAATACACCGGATATATTAAATTCATTAAAATCTAATCCATATGTGGTAGATTATCGTAAATCGTTATAAACGAATTAATATAAATTTGTAAAACCTAGTTAAAGAAATCACTATATGATAGTTTGAGCCTTTTTAGCTTAGTGGTAGAGCATCACTCTTGTAAAGTGAAGGTCACGAGTTCAATTCTCGTAGAAGGCTACTGTACTAATGTTTTATTGTAATACTTATTCAACAATTTATTATATGGAATTCATATAATAAAAAAATGTAAAATAAATTTGAAAAATAAACGTGCTGGTTTATAGCTCACGTACAAAAACAGTATGACCTTTGGAAATCAATTCATGATAATTACAGGGATGCAAATCTTCACCACATAACATTAACATCTCGGACGGCTTATAATATTCACAAACTAAATTATAGAGTGGTATTCCCCGATGATATGAACCATAAATAACAATATCATATTTTTTATTTTTTATATCTTGTTCGATAGTTTTATCGGATTCATTATCATGTAAATTTTCCTCTAACAGATTAGAATATGTCATTCCTTTACCATATAAACTTTTATAATTTATAGTAGAAGATTTATAGATATGGGGAACCTTTGGATAATCATGGCACTTATCCCCCAATAACTCTTTAAAACCATGTAAGGTAACACAGCGTAAATAATCAGGGTCAGTTCTACCCGATAAATATAAAATACTAGATACATTATGACACTGGGATTTGTTTAAAATATATTTGGCCATTTTATATGTAGTTAAGTAGGTCTTTGTATGATCTATTAATTTTATAATCATTGTAGCACATTCGCTATATTCATTGGGCGTAAAATCCGCAATCTTGTAATCTTTATATTTGGCATATAACGCATTACACTCTAAAAATAACTCCTTTGGCAAAAGCGTCATGGTATTTTTCGGACAGTTCTCAATATTTGGGAAATAAGGGATGCAGCCAGATGCCATAATCTCATAATGACGCATACAATCCCATCCTGCTTTCTTTGTAGTAATAGCGAACATAGAGGTTTTATAATCATTAAAATAATCAACTTCTTCGGAAAATACATATGTCTCATTTCTTCCTGGAATTACAGTAGCTAATATTTTGGTCTTTTCTGGAACCGAATCGATAATTTTACAATCGGGTATTGAAAAAGTAATATTATGAATCATTTTTAATATGTATTTTTTATTATTAGGTTTATATAGTTTATCCCATTGATTACATTTTTAATAATTGATCACATAGGCTTGTGGCATTAGGAGAACCAAGTCCAGTTGCTATATCAAATCCTTTAACAGCACCATATTCAACTGTACTTGTAAACGGATTATTACCACCTACCGACCCTCTATCTATGCCTATTGTAACGTCATAAAATGCTGCCGCATAATTTAGAGGATTTGGATAAATTATTTTGTACAAATAAGTTTGTAAATGATTATCTTGCGTTCCTTGTCCCTGTGTCTTTAAAACAGTAGTTAATGCAGTCTTATTTTTATTAAACCTCATTTGATTTGCAAGAGATAAAATGCCCGCAAAAATGGGACTTGCTACAGATGTGCCACCGATTCCGTACCAGTTTCCGTTAAATACAGTATACACTGAAGTTTGCATATTTGAAATCATACTTACATCAGGAATGCATCGAAAGCCGCGTTTTATATTAGGTATATTTGCTTGAAAATCTGGTTGGACTATTGTACTAGAATAGCCACATCCACCACTGTACCATGCCGATTCTTTTCTAGACGGAGTCGAATTGGGTGTCCAGATGAGTGTCGTTCCGCCAATCGCTGCACAATTTGATAAAACTGCTGGCCAACATACAGTATTAGTATCTCCAGTAGAAGCACAATAACATACATTCGTATTCGCAAAGTTTTTGTTAAATACCAGTGTTTCGCGGGTATCCTTTGCACCCCAAGACATAGACACAACGTCGACAAGTAACGTTTCTGTAGCGTAATTTAGAGCAGTCATTAAATCAGAGATTTGGTTAGAAGTCGCTTCAACTACCCAAATATTGGCATTTGGATTTACAGTACATACCATTTGTACATCTAAACATTCCTCCAATGCCCATAATGCATTGTATTTTGCACCGGGCATAGTATATACGTTTATAGAGGGTGGCGTAGCATTTGCACCAAAATTTATATCGTTTTTCCAATAAATTTCCAAGTCAGTTTTTATCTTTGCATAAGAATACGCAACAATAATGGCGATTTTTACCTTTTTAGTTGTAGTCGCAGATACTGACGGAATGTTATAAAGATTCAAAAGTTGAGAACCACTAAAATACTGAGGAGGGAAATTTGACGCACCATTTGTTTGAGCAGCAAGTATTAAATGAGAATTTGCCTCAATTTCAACTGAGGGAGTAGTTTGCGTTTTTTCAGAAAGACTTTTCTGATAATTTTCACGTGCACGACTCATAATTTTGTAATTTTGTATATATTGATAAAGGATTTTATAATGGTGCGTTGTAATTAAGTAATATGCCATCTATTCCCGTACTATCATTAAATGAAATATTTAGCTTATTTTGTTTGGTTAAACTTGCATTACCAATAACATCATTTGACGAACCCATTAATTCCTTTCCGATTTTCATAGCACTAACAATATTCATAAAATTACCTGATTTACTAAGATTTGTATTACCAGATACGACGTTTCCGCTAGTATAAGGGACAGATGTTGTAATATAAGATATAACTGAATTCGGCGGTTTGTTAGTACTGATGTCTTGACTTATCAAATTATAGGTTTTAGAAGTATTTACAAATGTACAATCTATTTCAAAGCTTTTAGGGAACATATTGGCTTTATGAGTATTGGGTGGTGGTACATTTGCAGGTTGAATAATAATTACCGTGGGTTTTTGAGAATCGAATAATAGTTTAATATTGGAGGCATCCGTATTCATAGTAATTGTATTTCTAATATTTTTATTTGTATCAGTATAAACATAAAATTGACCAATTGCATTCGGGTCTGTCAAAGTTGTGCTTGTGTCTTTTAAAGAAATAGAAATTGTTTCATATGTAGGTGGCTGGTCCAGACCTTCACTAATGTTTTTTTTTTGAGAAATATTAAAAAAGAATATAACTAAATTAACTACAATAATCAAAAAAAGTGCTGCGGCTACATATTTGTAGTATTTAAAATATTTACTGATTGTTTTTCCCTTTAGCATTTGTTAATTGATATTATTAATTTATCTTATATATATAGAGAGAGACAAATAATGATTATTAAAACCGAAACAAAAAATGGTATCAAAATTTATACTGTTGACAAGGAATATGATGATGCAAAAATGGAGAAGAAAATGAATACGTTTGTAAAGCCCGGTGATATTAAAAAAATAATAGATCATGATGCTGACGTATTTACTGCGGATGGCAAATTATTATTACGATTCCGTAAAAAGGCATTGAATGATCGACATATTGAAGCTTTTTATGAGAACATCAAGGATTTTGCTAAAAATGTCAGCAGTAACCGAGGTGGTGCGTCTGGAAGCAAAAAGATTAGTTTAGGTACAAATCCAAAGGTAATGTCAAATATATTTGGTTATTTTGATAAGTGGACTGCCTCACAGAAAGTTATTTTTAAAAAATGGGGAAAAACACCCAAGGTCTCTGTGCGAGAATGTCGTTTTAATCAGGATTATCCTGAAAAATATAAGCATACGATTCCTCTTATCCAGGACGTGGATGCTTTATATGCTAGGCTGGTACCCGAAAATTATAGGCTACAAAACAAGAAGGCGAAACAAACCCATTTTAAGATTCCTGGCACAGCATTTACTACCGTAACAACAAATATTAATTATCAGACATCGATACATACAGATAAGGGGGATGATCCAGAGGGATTTGGCAATTTAGCTGTAATTGAGCGTGGAGATTATACAGGTGGCGAAACATGCTTACCGCAATATGGTGTCGGGGTAGATGTACGAAATGGCGATATTTTATTTATGGATGTACATGTTCCTCATGCAAATTTACCGATTCATAAAAAGCAAAAAGATGCGGTACGTCTTTCGATTGTTTGCTATTTGAGGTTACGCGTTTGGCAAAATACTGCGAATAAGACGCGGCGATTTTATGAATCGCATAATAAAACAGTGAAGAAGATGAAAAAATTACCAAAATAAATGTTTCTTATTTATTGAATATTATCAAATCTATATTAAGTTTGATAATATACTTTTTTGTAGCTTTATACAGTGAACATATTAATGCATTCAATAATCTTTTCCACTTCCTCGCGGGTATAGGCACCACGGCTAAACGCAAGATTAATAAAGGCAATCAATAACTGAAAAGAAGTGCTCTTGTCCTTTACCTCAATCGCTAAGAGAGGGTTTTCTTGGGCACTTTGAATCTCTTGCTCCTCATCATTTGTCTCTGTTTCCTCTAAAACTTCATCATTTGTCTGCGTTTCCTCTAAAACTTCATCATTTGTCTCCGTTTCCTCTAAAACTTCATCATTTGTCTCCGTTTCCTCTAAAACCTCATCATTCGTAACAGGTTCCTCTTCTTTTTCAGGCACAGGATCAACTGGTTTGGGTTGTTTCGACCTGCTATTCTTTTTTTGCGAATTTCCCATCATGATATATATAATATAAAAAAGACATTATTTTTATATTATTTCCCAAAAGACTATTAATATGTTTTTGTATTTTTTCTAGTTTTATTTTTTGGTGACTTTTTTGTAGATGCGGTTTTTCCTTTTGTCTTTTTAGTTGCCGTTTCATCCTTTTCCAATCCTTTCCCGCGACTAAGACGTACTTCCGACATACCATTTTTACGCTTAAATATAGAAACCAAATCGGGATACGTTTTTTCTAAATACGCAGCTGCTTCTTTATTTGCTTCAAACCGGCCTTCTGTTTTTCCTAAACCACCTTCCGCATGAAATTTGGTTTTGATAGTGACATTGTTATAGCGGACTACACCTCCATCTTTTAAATAATATAGAATACTAGTTTCCACATCTTCTTTTTCTTTAATTTTACTGTTTGGTTGTAATTTCGGGTCATGACGATTTATGAAACCATACATGGTGCCAATGATAAATTTTAAATCTGTAGTAACTTTATCTTTCATAAAAAACGGATTATGCACGGGGTAAATACCCCAAATAAAAAACCCATCTTTATGAAGTCGTTGAAACGCCTCTCTAAAAAATTTGTCTACGTCTTTTATTTTTAGAAGTTTGGTCGGCCCTTTCATCTTAAAAAGTCCTTCAACATCATCATCAATCGAAACAATTTCGGTTCCCTCGGGAAAGTATTTTAAAATGAACTTTCGCTGGTTCGTAATGCCCTTTACTCCTACAACTATTTTACCATACATTTCCTTTGGAATAGCTTTTTCATATAATTCTCCTTCCTCTTTATTAGCTACAAATATATGAATTTTGTTAGGAGATACCCCACCATCAATTAATGTTTTCAGCGATTTCGCAGCTAAAATCTCTTGACGTTTATAAGAAGGAATAGCAATAACATAATTCGACATACTATATAATATTGTTATATTTTTACTTGATCAAAGTATGACGGGTTTATTTTTCTACTAAAAACGCTGCTCTTTTTCAAATTCTATCTTGAAAAGTGGATTTTTTGAATATGTTGTCGTGATTTTTGAATATATCTCTTGGCATTTATCTGGAATAAAATGAAACGCGGATATATAATGATCAATTGCAATTCCTACAAATATTTCTGGCGAATAACACAGAGTATGGTTTTCAATTGATTCTAAAAGACTCTTAGAGCAATCATATGCTTCTCTCCAATATTCAAGCCGTACATAATTTTTTAAAATAAAATAATAAATATAATGGTAATTTTTTTGCGGATAGATAAAATTATTTACTATTTGACCATAATCGCCATAGGCTTTAACAATGTCATCAGAAAACTCATCTAATACTTCCAAATAAAACATTTCTTCTCCATGACCATAACCTAATAAAGTTGTATCTATAAAAATTTGATTTAATCGTGTTAAAATTCGTCTCCCTATTTCCTCTCCACAAGTAAATAAACAACCACAGACTACCCAACGATATTGAGAATAATAATCTTGTTTATTTTCAGTCAATTTATATTTTTTATCACAAACATTGAGAACTTGAATATGAAACTTTTCGGTAATATGTGAAAGTGTCCATGGCATCATAGTTTCGTCATAGTTTTCACAAATTTTAGACGCATTTTTTCCCAAAAAGCTGTCTATCCAACCAAATTTTGAAGTGTGAAACGGATTTTCTTCTATTGTTTTCAAAACAAAATAAAATTTTGAGCAGGTGATTAAATGTGTTTCGGCATTTGTTCTTGCATCTTTAGTCGGGTGATAAATGCTACGATTTTGTTTTACTTTTTCAAGATATCGAAAAGCAGGCAGATCAAGATATTTTATTTCAACAAATCTAGTCAATGAGTCAAGGCTGTGATTTTTTCGTTGTTCTTTCATTAAAGGGATTGTTTCTTTGTCACCATATATAACTAGATAAACCGGCATTCTTAAAAGAGCATCTAGTTGTTCTATTATCTCATGTAAGGGTCTAGCACCTGAATGTTTTGAATGGAAACAAAAACAGGCACTTGTTAATGTGCAATCTGGAATCGACATTCAAAAAGTATAAATCTTACTATTTTTTTCTTTTTATATGATATTACTAGAGTTTATGAAAGAAAAAATTCCTAAAAAAATATTTCAAACATGGAAAACCAAAACTATCTCTGATGAAGTCCAATATTTAACAAATACTTGGAGAACTAACAATCCAGATTATGTTTATCATTTGTTTGATGACAATGATTGTGAAGAATTTATTAAAACACACTTTGATATAAAAGTATATCAAGCATATTGTAGAATATTTCCTGGTGCATATAAAGCAGACATGTGGAGGTATTGTGTTTTATATATCTTTGGGGGTATTTACATAGATATAGATACAATATGTTTCAACCCAATCGATTTGGTTTTAAATGAAGATATAGAATTTATTTGCCCAATTGATTTGAACAATTCACCCTTTTTGGGAAAATATAATCTGTTTAACACATTTATTGCCTCAGTACCAAAACATCCTATTCTGCTTAATTGTATTAACAAAATAGTTTATCATATTGAAAATAATATTATTCCCTTTTCAAATTTAGATTTTTCTGGACCCGGATTATTAGGTCAGTCAACAAATCTATACTTAAAATTAGACCCAGATTCATCCTTTATTGGGAAACAAGGATATCACGACAATAACAAAATTAAGTTATTACAGTTTGAATGTGGCACAGAGTACGTAAAAGAGGAGAATCTTATTTTATTACAAAATAAAAACGGAAGTGAATTTATTAAAAAAATTTACGAAGAAGAAGTAAAAAACATAAATGGTGTTGATTGGGGAAAATGTGAAAATCCTATAAAACCAGAACCAACCATCGTCACCATGATTTATAATATCCGCGAAAAAGAAAATAATCAATCACATTGTATACATAATCATAAACTGGAAAAATATTTGAAATCGGGTAACGATTTTATTCTTACATTACCTTACCCACTAATTATCTTTACAGATGACGATGATATAATAAATTGTTTAAAAGAAGAACGAAAAAAATTAAATTTATTGAAAAAAACGGTTATCTATAAAATGCCACTTGAAGAAACCTATTTTTATAAAGATTTGGACTTGTTAAAAGAACTTCAAACAAAATTTCATATTTTTAATGGGTTCACGGATCATGAAACACCATTATACATTATTTTAACTAATAATAAAATGGATTTTATAGAAAAATCGATTGAATATAATCCATTTAAATCAACCCATTTTGTTTGGATGGATTTCGGAATAAATCATGTTGCTGAAAATACAAATCGCATTCATGATTGGATATACAAAATTCCAGATAAAATAAAACAATTATGTATCAATCCTTATTTGGAAAACATATGTTATAAGGAAATGTTTCAAAACATATATCATCATATGGCCGCTGGATTATTTAGTGGTTCTACCCAAAACTTGCTTATTTATTCACAATTGTTCAAAGAAAAAACAAAACTTATTTATCAGGAGGATTGGTATCAACTAGAAGAAGCTGTAATGACAATGGTTCAAAGAGAAAATCCGGAATTATTTGATTTGTATTATGGCGATTACCAGGGAATTGTTTCAAATTATATACATCCTATAAACAATTTGGATTTAATATTAAATGGCTGTAAAAAAGCACTTGATAATAATAATGTCGAATTAGCTTATAAAATAGGTTGTTATTGCATTCATTACTTTGAGAGCAATATTCACAATGAGTTAATTTATGAGTTTTTCTTTCAACATATCATTTCGGATTTTTATTTTAATAATAAACGTATATTGGATGCGGTTGTTAATTTAATGAACATAAAAAAAACATTTGATGAAGCTAAGATGAGAACGTTTTTTTATAATAATATGGATAATATCGATTTTTATGATAACAAAGATAATTTTTTATTCACTACAAAATAACTTACACATATTTTCGGCTTCTAGATTTACATGCGGCTTTTGAAATAAGCGTTGAATCATATCATCATCACGAAATCGAATCGTATAATCCTGTTGAATATTGTTTCGTCCAATACGCCCCATGGCCTGAAGAGTTTTTTGCTGCGTCATTTTTGTCAAGTCTTTCCCTATAATTCCATGACAAAACTGATAATTTGTCCCATAAATATAATCTGTCGATGCAATAATCATAAACAACCGTTGTTCATCTGCTAATTGTTTCATTATTTCCATATAATGAACATTTGGCGTTTCAGTGAACATACCAATTCCCAACAATAGTAATACCTTCATATGATTTTCAATAGATAATAACATGATTTGTTTTGCTGCGTCTTCTCCGATACTAGAAACAAAGGCATTTTCAACGACATCAGCAAGTGGACTCCATGCTTGTTGATGCGGTTTTGTATTAGGAACATAAATAGGTTCTAGGGATACTAACCTAACGTCTTTACGCAAGGCATTTATTTGGTTCATCCAATTTTCAGAATCTCTACATAATCTACCACTTTCTCTTACAGAAGATTCCTTGTCAGAATCTCCACCTGTAGATTTAGTTTCTTTTGCTAAAATAAGCCTTTCCAAATCGTCAATTTTAGCTATAATATCATTGTTTTTATCGATTTTGGATAAAATGGATTGAAATACAGAAGATGCAATATTTGATTGTTGAATATAGAAATTGCCAATTTTCTTTACATCTTCTGCTAAAAATATGGTAGGTCCGTCAGTTAATGTATAGGCGTCTGTTGTCGTGAGTAGAATTCCACTACTGTGTCCCTGCCCTTGTACTTTATTAGCAGTCGGTTTAGTTGGTGGAGTTGACACACTCATTGTTCTTGATAATTGTCCGCCAGCAGATGACTTTACTTGGTCAACACTATTTGATTTTACAAAATTACTCGTCTTAAATTTTGGCTGACGAAAGGTTATAAAATGTTTATACATGGTATTCCATTTTTCTGAATCAATATGCAGTAGTAACTGTAAATAATACTCTTTCAATCCATTCATTGTTATATCAGTTATTTTTGTGAAATAGGAATCAATAGAATGAGATTCGTCAATTCCATTTATAGAATGTACATACTCGATAAACCGAACTATCTCGCTTAAATCAAAATATCGGAGCAATGTCTTGTTGTTTTCACAATATTCGGCACATCGCTGCAAGTCTCCATAATCGCCATACATAAAATGTGGCAAAACGCAGAATCCATCTTTGTTTAAAATTGGAATAGATTTCTTACAATCAAAACTAGTGATGGTAAAAATCTGTGCATTATCAAATTTGCCCCGGAAATCATCAAATATCGGCTGAATCTCAGAAAGGATTGGTAATGTAGCACATGATAAAACAACAGTTGGGATTTTATTTTGTGCCCAATTCTCTTTGATTTTGTTATGTAGTGGATGTTCTTCATAATCCATAGTGATGGTTGGTTCATCCCAATAGGTAATGATGTTTTCGGCCTCATTAAATGCCAGCATATAATGCATTGCTGTTAGATAGGACTGAACGTCACAAATCATAATCTCCACATTATTTCCAACGCTATTATTTACTTTAAAAATTCCACCCGATTTCCGATGTTTTACAAAATCAATCGCAGAGAAATAATGGAGACGGATATCTGATGCGGTCTCACATCCAAAAGCGAAGGCTACTTTTTTCTCCATGGAAATTGCGGATTTTGCAAGTGCGAGTCCGATATGTCTAGCAACACAAACAAATATGACACGATATTGATTTGAAAGACCAATTGGTGATAATGTTTTACCAGTGCCGGTCGGTGCTGTATATAAAATAAGCTTGGGTACATTTTGGTTCGTAGTCATCTCGGCATTATTCTTCAAAATAGTAAACAACTCTTTTTGGTGGGGAAAGAGAGTTTGATTCTCATATTTTAATAAATATTTGTTTTTTTCAATAAATTCGTAGGCATTGGTAATGATTTCGCTTATTTTTGTAAACGAATTGGCATATTCAGTGCATGTGTTTATAAATGACATTACGTATTGATTTAAATTACGAATTGACGCACGTTTCAGATGCTGAATCGTATACAAATAAAACGCATATTTCTGTTTTTTTTTTATAATTTGTTTCATTAACTCCTTCGTCAGGTCTAATAATAAGAATTCAAATATATATTGTTTATTTGTTTGAATATTTGTCTCTAAATTTTGAATACGAATTGAATCACCACTTTTCAGGGTTTTTAATTCGGCACCGGCTAACCCCCTTCCAGATAGTGTTGCAGAAAAGCCATGTATCGGAGTTTCTTTGCAATATTTATCAACAATTTCTTGGACATGAGAATCAAAATATTTTTTATAAAGGAAATACTCTGTTTCTGGCGTTTGTTCTATTTTTATAAAAGAGAACATTGATTGGGTATCGTTAGTTTCGATATTCACATCATCATATCCTCGTATAATCATATCCAATATTTTCTTTTCTCTATCAGAGATGGGAACCTCAATCGTTTCCCATTCCTTCTTTGATAGTTTATTCTGAGTCAAATCCATTGTCGTTTTCGGCGTTTTTATTGATTCTATTATTTAAAAAATAGTAAATCAATTTTTTTATGAAGATATATATATGTTGGGTGGAAGCATCGCTAAAAACGACGTTTTTAAAAAAATAATTAGTATTGGATATGAATTGGAAACAGCAAGTCTAGCTAAATTCACAAAAGTATTCGAAAATGCAGAAGGACCATTAGATGATGACGTCTTATTGAATACTGATACCGCGGGCCCAAATTTGGAAGAAGTGCTGAGTTATTCATCTGAACGAGATGGCGAATTGTTTTTTAATCGAAAAGATGAATTATTATTAGTAGATTCCTATACAACAGCTAGTTTGAATCAAGGTAAAAAAACAGTAGATAGAAATGTAAAATTTTGGATTGCAAATGACATAACGTCAAGTTTATTTTCAAACTATTTGAATCGCTTATGTTTAGAAAGTGAAGAGAAAGAAAGCGACGCAAAAACCCTTGCTGATAAAAAAAATAACTTATATACAATCGAAACAGGAAAAGGCGAAATATATAAATTACATTTTGAAACGTTGGTACCAAAAGAATGTGGATTATTTGCTGACGTAGAATGGATTTTTACATACTATAAACCTAAACGGGGTGATAATTTGATTATTGATACATTTGTCAATGTAATGAAAAACTTGTTATTACACTTAGATAGTCTTGAACTACACCCCTGCAAATTAGTTGCTCACTTGAATGAAGACGATTCCACTGCAGACACCGTTTTGGTAAGAAAACCAGAGCAACGTTCTTTGTTTTATTTGCCAGATACTAATATGTATTATTTACAAACGCAATATGTAGACGAATTGTTAGTTGTAAATGATATATGTATTACTCCACAAATGACATTTTCAGTTCATATTAAAGATTTGATAGACGTATTCAAAGAGATAATTGCGTTTAATGGATTAGAAACCGAAAGTTTGCGTGATTCAAAAACGATTTCTGAGAATCGATATACTACTATTGTTAATATAGAAAAATGTATTGATGAATTAATAATTGAATATAATAAAAATAATTCCCACAAGTTTTTAGATAAGAAGGAGGAGATTCAAATTATTAAAAACTATTTGTTTATGATTTTATATAAAATATATATTTATCTTAATGTTTATCTGGTGAATAAAAAGGCAAACGCTTCTTATAAAAAATATTTGAAAGATTCTTTATATTTTAATTCACGTCATGCAAATTATGATTTGTATATTGAAATGCGTAAATGTATATCCGAATATTTTTTAGGTGAGTTAGGAAATGAACGCATTCATGATATAATATGTAAACTGGTAATCCAAGAAAACGTATTGGAAAAATATTTAATTAATGATAGTAAAAACGTTCGTAAAAAGGCGTTCTCTATAGATAAAAAATATGAATTAGAGCCAACAAATCGCAACTACGGAAATCCAGAATATTCACTATTGTCTTATTTTCAATTCTTTGAAAGACCAAGTCAACATGAAGATAATTATGACGGGGATGGCGAATTGATGCACGATTGGTTTCGATCTAAAAGACTCGACGTTTTTTCAACGCAGATGGATGTTAAAAAAAACATTGTTCTTGCTGAAGTACGAATGTTTCAAAGACTATTATCCAACTATCTCATTTCAATGAACGACGACACTTTGTTAGAAACAATGACAAATGGAGCATGTAATCGTATAATGCGAAATTCATCTCCGACCATTTCACAATTTTCGATTGCTACCTTACGGCGGTTTGTTGAACTTTATGATAAGGCTTCTATAAAACCTAGGAAAACTGAAAAGGCAAAACGACTTAAGAAAACAGTATTGGTTTCGCATTCTACACGAAAAAGGTGTCCTAATGGTTCAAGAAAAAACAAATTAGGACAATGTATAAAATATTTACACCGATGAACATTAAATTAATTTATCGGTTACGTTACACTTAAATATCTACTGAGACGCCCAAGTGGGGGTCCTATTTTTAATATTCAAGGGTGTAAAAAAATAAATAAAAAGTTGGATGAAAAATTGAATCTAAAAAGAAACATATAAGTATAATAAAAAACTATCAACAATCAACAATGAATTTTTATTCTGATAAATTAAAAAACAATATTATCGATACCGAACCAATCGATAATATTCTAGAGGCCCTGGAAGATTTTCAGGTGCATTGCCGATATGTGATTGTAAGATATTCCATGGGTTCTCTATCCCATAAATATTCCTTGAATCTTTTGAAGGATGATAAAAATATTGTTGCATTTCATTGTTTAGATAATGTATTTGACATGGCAAATTGTCCATCAATATTGATTTATAGAAAACAAAAACTAATATCCGAGATTCATTATTATATTTTATTTGCCTGTACAAAACGTAACTTTCGTGGTCAGGGTTATGCGTCAAAATTATTGACAGGATTTATAGAAAGAATAAAAGAAGAAAATGGTACCAAAGATGAAAATGGAGCCGAGGAAGGAATTGACCAGGTGGCTAAAAAAAAAATAAGGATTGTTTTGAGTTCGGTTGAAAGTGCAGTAGTGTTTTATGAAGAATTTGGGTTTCGGTGGACACGGGAATCTTTATTGGATTATCCGTTTTTGATGAGACATGAAAAATATAATAAAAAACATGAATATTTTATTTTAGAATATATTGTTACTGTCTAATCATTTACGTACAATATCTTGGTTCACTAAAAACCAATCGATTGTATCTGATATTCCATTTTCGATAGGAAAAAAATCGAATTCAGGAAAAAAACTCATTAACTTCTTATTGCTTGCAGTTTTTTTGTATTGACCGTCTGAAAAAGACGAATCGAATACCATTTTGTCTTGATAATCGAATTTTTTTGCAATCAAATTAGCTACTTCGCCGATAGATATTTCATCCTCTTCGGGTACGGATAAAATAATAGGACCAATTGCACCCATTGCACCCATTTTACTATTTGGATCCTCATTACCAATAAATAAAATAGACAATATCAGTTTCGCCAAATCATGTGAATATATAAACTGGCGTAATGGGGTTCCACTACCGCGTACCACAAAGTTCTCATTATTCAGTTTTGCAAGAAAGCATTTATGAATGAGTGCTGGTAGGACATGTGCGTCTTCTAGATGAAAATTATCGTATGGTCCATATATGTTCGTAGGAATAACACAGACATAATTGGTTCCCTTGGATTCGTTGTAGATTCTACATTGAACTTCTAACATCCGCTTGGCATATGCATAGGCGTCATTAGAAAAATGTGGCGGTCCATCATGAAGCATTGTTTCATCTATTAGGCACTGCTCTGCCGTTTTAGGTTTATCGGGAAAAATACATGTAGATAAACAGGCGATCATATTTTTTACACCAGATTCATACGCATATTTTATGACGTTGTTATTGATAGCTAAATTGTTTTCAAACATTGCTATTTTTTGGTTCATATTTTTATAAAGACCGCCAACGCATGCTGCTAAATGAATTACATGCGTTGGTTTATGTTTTTCAAACATGGCTTTTGTCTCTTGACTACTTGTTAAATCGTAGTCTTTTGATGAGATAGATACAATTGAATAAGTATTATTATTTTGATAAATTGCTGATTCTTTCCAAATATGGTTTATGGCATTTCCGACAAGTCCTGATCCACCAGTTACTAAAATGATTGGTTTTGACATAATATATTTTTTATGATATTATGTCATTATATATTTTTTGATCGGTACAATTAGTATTTCTCACAATTTCCCGTCTTGGGATTTTTACGTGATCCATTTGGACAACGGCTTCTTTTGGAGTTAAGACTTATTTTTACCGTTTTTTTCTCTTTTTTCTCTTTTTTTTGTGATCTTCCTTTCAAGCATTTAAACTGCTCATTACGTGCATAACCCTCCTTACATACTTTTACACAACGAGTCGTTTTAGGATTCATTTCCTTGCCTTCAGGACATTGGGGTGGGTCCATTTCTCCAAATAAATCTAGAGCACGAGTTTTTTTGGAAACTTTCGGCAGTTTTACGAGAACAGGCTTATCTTTTTTAGCTACATGAGCATCTTTATCCATAATTGTATGATTTACTATCTTCTTATGATGTTTTTCAAGAATTCCACTATTTTCTAACAACTGTTCAAATTTTACAATTGATACGTCAATCGAACTTCTCGCGGTTAGCCACGGACTAATCATTTCATATAGGCATGCTCGAAATTTCCACACAAATTCTTTGTGCTTTTCACCACCAAATTCTAAAAACTTGGACGCATTACTTAACCAAAACAATAACGTGAATGCTAATCCATAACTATCTATCGTATCAACACACTTATTCGCAAACATATTGTATGATAATGGATTATCAACATCGCCAATGTCTTCTACAAAAAATAAACTATATAGTTGCATTAAATGAAGATAAATTGCCTTGGTTGGTCGATTAGTATGACTATTTTCACTGTTGGTGTCGCCCATAATATACATTAAAAAAAAGGCTATATGCCCGCCTTCGTGAGAATTTTGGTTTTCAATTATTTTTTTTTTGGCAGCAAAATTTGCCACTTGGTTCGGTTTTTTTTGTAATATTTCGAAATTGTCCTTTTGTAAATATTCGATTTCCCATGGAAAATTAAACCACATTTTTGTTCCAGTATAATAATCATTTTTCGCTGCTCTCGATAAAATCATTTTTTTTGACTTCATAAATCCAAAATCAATAATATTTAACCGATTCTTTTCCGCATTATAAACGAAATTGTGTGGTTTCAAATCATGATGTACGATCTTTTTTTTCCCGAATTCACGTATACCATCAAACATACGCAAACATTCTAATAAAAATAACTCACTATTTCTCAATGATTCGGCGTTCACGTTCCACTTTTTCATCGTCGCTGCATATTGGAGTATATTCATTCCACCATCCTCCATAATGATTAATTGAGAACTTGGTAATTGTAAATCTTGCATTAATTTACATTTCTTTGCCGCATCAATATTTGATTTTAGTTCATAGTCCATATTGCAATTTTCTGGAACCCCTAAATAGTAATTGTTTTTGGGGTCCGCCCTCTTTACCTTGGTATATTCTTTTAATTCTAAGTTGGCTTCTTTTTTATTCATTAACTTGGAGGTTTTGTTTTTGTAAGATATTCCTGGTTTATTTTTGCATTTTAGACTAGGTCTATGAACACATCCATATGTACCTTCTCCTATAATTCGAGGAGTTTCTTGGGCCATATGTTTTACGTTTATTTATATTCTATTGATAAAAATATTTCATATCATCAAATACACCGATGCATTTGTTTGATTTTTGCGTAAAATCCATATAAACGTTGGATGACCTTATATTATTAGAAATCAACCATTTATATACTTGTGCCTATGTTTCACGGGTTTTTTACTACGAATTATAAAAAAATTATGTTTGAAGATATGCAATTTGCCATACGGAATCCTGATAAATTTATTATTATTAATACAATGTCTATTTCGGAACAGGAATGTCTAATAAAACATACTATTCCACCTAACTTGGAAGAAAAATATATCAACGATTTGATTAGCTCTTTTGATTTACATAGTAAAAAATTCTTTCTTTATGGAAAGAACGCAAATGATGAGACGGTAGAAAAAAAATATAAGCAATTAGCTGGGCTGGGATTTACGGAAATCTATCTGTATGGGGGTGGGATGTTTGAATGGATGCTTTTACAAGATATCTATGGAAAAGAGGAATTCCCGACAACCTCTCGTGTTCTCGATATTTTGAAATTTCGTCCTGTGAGAACATTTGGCGGGCACTATTTAGAACGTTGATAGTTTTGTTTTTGTTTTTGTTTATTTTTATCAATATAATATAACCTGGATTTTATTATTATATTATGTTTGAGAACATCTATAGAAAATTTGCTTCCGCTATTTATGCCGTTTTATTTGTGGTATTTATTTGGTTAGTTTATATAATTTATCTTCATCTAACCAAACAGAATTATGGGCAAGCAGAATATGAAATAATTTCAAAGCCACGTGCGAATATTAAGTATTTAGATGGAATTGATATAATTTATTGGATAAACTTGGATAGGTCGACTGACCGTCAAATTTTGATGAAACAACTGCTTCAAGATGACGAATTTAATGGTATACCTATTGAACGTGTTTCGGCAGTAGATGGTAAAAAACCTGACTTGGTATATCCACGTTTACAAATAATGTATAAACAAAAAAATGATTATGAATATGCCTGTATGCTTTCTCATTTGGATACAATTCGAAAATTTTCGAGAACAAATTTGCCTGTTGCTCTTATTTTGGAAGATGACGTAACGTTAGAATTTAAAAAGTATTGGCGTAAATCGGTTCGCGAAATTATGACAAACGCACCACCCGACTGGGAGATTATACAATTATGCTATAATACACCTAATAATATAAACTCGTTTCGCTTATATGAACGTAATTTATATAATAAAACAGTCTGTGCCGCGGCGTATTTAATTAAAAATAGTGCAGCAAAACGATTGATTGGTGAAATATTAGAGAACGGAAAATATAATTTGGAAAGTTATATTATTCATCATGCGGATTGTTATATTTTTAATAAGACAGTTACCTATACATATAAATATCCACTTTTTATTTATCGTACCGGAAATGATTCGTTATTGCATCCACAAGATTTAAAAGACCACGAGCGTTCAAAAAAGCAAATCGAGAACATGTATTCTAATTTGACTTTATAGGTGTAATTATGATAATTCTAATAAATTAGACACTTTTTGCTTTATTTTTTCCAAATTGAATTCGTCTGGAAGTTTTCCATCTTTAAAAAAAGCACGTTCATACATCATTTTATAAGATGCTTCATCATTATCTAGTTGTTTTATTTTACTTATCAATTCATTTAATTGATTCGGCGTATAATTAGGTGGCAAATATAAAATTGCATCCATATTCACATAATTTTCCACTTCTGGACATCCCCAATAAATAGGTATAGCACCACTATAATATGCATTAATTAATTTTTCTGTCAAATAGTTTGGTATGCTTTTGTTTTCAAAACATATCATAAATTTGTAATCTGAAATAAAATCAAAATATGCTGAGCTGTTATGATTATCAGGACATTGTTTATCTATGTTATTCATAAAACTGCCACATGAATCAACTTTTTTGTATTTTGATAACTCCGTAAACATTTCGTTGCGTTGGTTACAAGACCCATTACTTACTGAAAATAAACAAAATTTGTTTTTTTTATTTTTATCTAGTGTTCTACGGGTCAATAGTTTATTTATGTCTAATTCATTGTACAATATATGTTGATAAGCATGCGGAAATAAAATTGTATTTTTATTTTTATCTCCAGGAATAAAATTTATATCAAATAAAGCAGGGTCTTTAAAACTACTTTCTCCACTATATTGGACATACAAGCAATTTTCTTCTTTTTGTTTTTGAAAATCCGGTTCTCCAAATACCGAATATATTTTGATACTATCAAACTTTACATCTTCAAATAATTTACCAAAAATGGCTTCGGATTTTTCATCCTTATCATACCACCAATTGCGTAATTCTACTTTATTAGAAAAATGTTCTGTTTTTTTCAACTCTAAATAAAAAATTATTAACAGAAATGATAAGATTAATAATAATAAAACTACTAAAATAAAATTACTTCTTTTCATATACTATAAATGATAAATTATTTGATATCATTTGTTCTCATAATCATATCAATTTATTTTTTATTTTATCATCTTATTAAACAAAAAGAACCTTTTAGTGATGACATTTCATTTGACATTTACGCAATAAGCTTAGGTCATGCAGATCGTATAAAAAATATTGAAGAACAAAAAGTAAAAATGGATAAAACCGTCAATATTGAAATATTTAATGCAGTAAAAGGAGATCAATTAAAAATAGATGAACTTATTGAAAAAAACATTTTAAAAAAAGAACATTATTTTAATGCAAATGAAAAAATTAAAAAAAGAGAACTAGGATGTTATTTTAGTCATTGTCAAATTTATGATAAAATAAAAACCGACGGGAAAACGGGATACACAATCATTTTTGAAGATGATTTTATGATAAAAGAAGATGGCCTGATGGATAAAATTAAAAACGCTATATTAAAATTACACAATCTAGACAAGGATTTTGATATAATTTATTTGGGTAATACTCATAACAATCACGGAGAAAAAATAATTGATAATTTGTATTATGTCGATAATAATGTTGATTTATATGGAATGCATGCATATATAGTTAATAATTCTAAAATAGATAATTTGATTAATAATACCAAACCTATATTCGAACCGATTGATTGCCAATTGTTTGATTTATCAAAATCAAAAAAAATAAATATAGTTGTTTTTTTTCCAACCTTGGTTGTTCAAGGTGGTGTACAAAATAGTACTATTAATGATTTAAGCATAGAAAACTTTTCTGATAAATATTCAAGGGTGTAATTAATTTATTAAATTCTAGCTTATGTATCTTTACAAAATATCTCCATAAATAGTATATATGTCCCATCAATATAGAGAAACACACGAGAAAATCAAAGATTTTGTAAATAAAAAAGCTGCCGTACATAGAGGTAAATTTAACAGTAAAACCGCGGAATGGAGAGGACCTACGTCTGAAATTCCTATGATTATTTTTCAGTCGTGGCATTCTCAACATTTACCTCCAAAGATGTATCATTGCGTTGAAAAGTTAAAGAGCGATAATCCAGAATTCCTTTATTTTTTATTTGATGACGCAGCTTGTCGAGAACTTATTAAAACTCATTTCCATAAATCAGTGGTAGATGCATTTGACAAATTGATTCCCGGACAATATAAATGTGATTTATGGAAATATTGCGTTTTATATGTTTATGGCGGAGTTTATTTAGATATGAAATATCAATGTGTCAATGGATTTCGATTTAAAGATGTGATAAACAGAGAACATTTTGTTCTAGAACGTCCTGGGTTTTGGTCACCAAGCACCTATGGAATTTATAACGGAATGATGATTTGTAAACCGGAAAACCCGCTAATGATGCGGTGTATTCGAGCAATCGTACATAATGTCAAAACCAGAAATATGGGATTTGGATCGCTTTATCCTACAGGTCCGGGTTTAGTAGGTTCTCTTTATTTCGGAAATATTAATAAACATGTTGGAAAAATTCACGACTTTGATTTCTTTTTTCGGCCAGATGCGGATGACCAAATTGTCTGCAATAATGTTGTTGTTTTAAAAGGATATCCCGAGTATCGATCAGAACAACGTAGAATGCAAAAGACGCCACATTATACGATTTTATGGGAGAAAAAAACGATTTACCATTAATCAAAAAAATTGAATCACAGTTTGTTGTAATGTTTTAAAATACATTACAACAACAATCACAATGTCGGGACCGGTAATCGTAATTTCTATTGAGGGGAACATTGGTTCCGGGAAATCGACCATCTTGGATAAACTCGAGAAGTATATTGGGTCGGAACATTGGCAAGGTCAAGTTGCCTTTTTGAGAGAGCCCGTTGATATTTGGGAACGTATTAAGGATAAGAAAACTGGTGAAAATATTTTAGAAAAGTTTTATGGAGACCAAGAAAAGTATGCCTTTCCATTCCAAGTCATGGCATATGCATCTAGACTATCTATGATTAGTAATGCGAAAACCACTGGTTATAAACGTGTCATTGTTTGCGAACGTTCACTAGATGCGGATAAGCATATTTTTGCGAAAATGTTGTATGATGAGGGCAAAATTGATGATGTTTGTTATCAAATCTATAACTACTTTTACGAACATTATGCGTCCAGTTTTAAATTAGATGGCGTGGTTTATATTGATGCGGATGCGGAGGTATGTTTTGACCGAATTGGTAAGCGTGCACGCAGTGGGGAGTCTGATATTTCTTTAGAGTATCTACAAAAATGCAAATCGTATCACCACGAATGGTTATCTGGAACCAAGACTCCCGTTTTGAATATCAATGCGAATGTCGATGTTGCTTACAACAAAAATGACCCGCGAGATATCGGGAATGAATGGTTAGCTCGTATTAAAGAGTTTATTGATGAATTATTGAAAGAGAGCGATGACCACGAAGAATGGAAACGTAGATAACTTGTCTCATTAGAAAAATTGATTTAAATATATTTTTTTAATGAAACCTATATATAATTCACATTTATGAAAAAAACGTATCGTCTTCGAATACGCCAAAATACATTTACGCCAAGCAATCTCTTACAAAAAGAAATTACCTATGTTGATTTATTCTGCGGACTAGGTGCGTTTCACAGTGCTTTTGATTCTGTTTCTACAGAACAAAAAAAATATAAATGTGTATTTGCATGTGATATCGACGAGAACGTACGGAAACTATATGAAGCAAATTATGGTATTAAACCCGTGGGGGATATTAATGCGATTGATATTTCGAAACTGCCTGCATTTGATATATTGTGTGCGGGATTCCCTTGCCAACCGTATAGCATATCTGGTAACAAAAACGGATTCGATGATGAAAAACGCGGCAATTTATTCTTTTCCATTTTGAAAATTGTAGATGGAAAAACACCCAATACGATTATTTTAGAGAACGTGAAAAATTTACATACTATTCATGGCGGAGCCGTATTTGCCACCATAAAATCAGAATTAGAAAAACGCGGATATTTTGTTTCTTATAAAATTATAAATTCCAAGTTTTACAATTGCCCGCAGGCTAGGCAGCGTATATTTATAGTTGGTCAAAAGTCGGCACCCTATGAATTTTTGGTGGATCCATCTAATGAAATTACTGCGGTTTCTACAATTTTGGACAATTCAGAGACACGATTTTTAGATTATTATGGCAAATATAGATTAGAAGCAGTAGGAGCAGTAGGAGGCGATGTGGTTAGAGAAGATTCATGTAGAATGCTTTATAAAGTAATAAATAAAGTATCTGGGAAGGGTGGGCGTCAGGGCGAACGAGTTTATTCGATTGATTCGTGTGGTCCGACAATCTGTGCGTCTTCGGGTGGACCTGGTGCAAAAACTGGTCTTTATTATATTGATAATAAAGTACGGCGATTAAATGCGAAAGAGGGGTTGAAGATGTTTGGATACAGCGACGAATATAAGTGGACTAATATTGTGAAAGAAGAGGATATGCTATTTTATTTGGGGAATAGCATTGTTGTCAACGTTGCCAAGGCAGTTGTTTCAAATTTGTAAAACATAAAAAAAGAAAAAACATTAGCTACATTAGCAGGGAACCTACGGTTCCCTAGATGTCAGCAATGCCGACATAACGTGGAGCCCGCGTTGCGGGCTCTGACCCTGCGACCCCTCCCTTTTTCTTTGGAAAAATATTTATAAACCCTTGAAGATTTACACCCTTTAAGGGAAACGTTGCCGATAAAGGATGCATCAGGTTTTTTAAAAATCAACTACCACCTTGTCCTTAATGGCTCGGAGGAAAGTCGGCACAATCTTGAATTGGCACTGGTTGGCCGATGGCTTCCCTCCGTCTCCGCCTTTTCGCTGAAAGGTGAACCCGTTGCCAAAGTCAATGACAGTGCCCTTAGGTCGAATGCTGACCTTTCCTGACATGAAGAACTCGATCGCATCGATCATTTTTACAAAGAAGAGCTGCTTCCTTGTATTGGTCGCATCAAAGACACTCACACTAAGAAGCTCTGGCTTTGCAACATCCTTCCCCTGTAGGAACCGCTCGAAAATAGCCCGCTTGTTTGTTTCAAGTAGGGTGGTCAAATTGTCCAGCTCTGCCTGGCTATAGTTCTGTGTGCTAAGTTTTTTGAGCTGTCCATCAGCATCCTTCTCACACATCGCTTTCAGTATATCTCCGATTTGAGCCAATGCGGGAATGTCTTCGATCACGAGAGAGACATTGTGCCGGGCCACCTGCTGGAACTGCTTTTCCTTGGTCTTTTTGTGTGAGCTGCCGACCCCACACACGTGAAAGTCGGACTTGATTTTCCCGTTTTTTTCCAGAGTGGCATTAGAGACATTGTGGGTATCTATGGCTCCTTGTAAAAGAGTAGCGATATCGTGACGCATGGACAAACTTCCATTCAACATGTCCACGATGTTTTGCTCCTCCTGGAGTCCGTTTTTGGCCGTGCTACTGCCACTGCTTTTGCAGCTAGATTCTTGCAAAGACATTTTGCTGGGGAAATTAAAGCCACTCGGGTTTGGGTTCTGTTTTTGTTATAAGATAATATATAACAAAAAGCTATCAATTTTTTACGATTTTGACTGTTTTATGTTCTCAATTAAATTTTACTACTATCTTGACTGTTTCTTTTTTAATACATTTACATGCACTCACCGATAACTCTTCACGCTTCTTTCGCGTTTTTGTATTGTCAGATTGACCAATTGGTTCTGAAGAATCAGTATCCGTTGGACTACGGCGTTTTGATGTACTATTCCGCCCATTCATATCGTTTTCGATGGCACTATAATTCGACTCTATAAAATCAACTATCTTATTCTCGATTGCCCATTTGAAAAAATTAAGCTGTCCTATCGTCGTCTCCATATATTTTTCATCATCATATGGAATGCTTATGCGTTCCCACCTACAAAAAGGGTCAAAATTTCGCTTACTATATGCTTTTAATTTAAGTTTATAATCATTATACACTTTGAAACGAATAATGTCTTGGTTCGTTCCACGCTGCGTATTCAAATCATATACTGTATAATATTTCTTAGCAAAATTTGTTACAAACCAATCCACGATCCGAAGAGAGATTTTTGATTCTCCATTAATAATCGACATCATTTTTTTGAGATTCGTGCGTCTATTCTCTTGGCGTGATCCCGGCTTTGTCGTATCTTGCGTAGTAGACTGGTCGTAAAATTCCATGAGATTTTTCATTAAAAGTCCATTTTGTGTAGTTAATGTAGATGCACAATAAAGTGACATGTTGTTTTTTATAATATACAGTAGATTCATTGTTTATGCAGTTTTTCCGTAAAATGTATTTTTTCAAATATAAAAAATAATATCAGTAATTCATCTACAAAATTCTTTTTGTTTTATGCTAATATATAAGGGGAGCCTTCAATCATTTCACCCTTTTCAGGCTGGTCGTTTCCTGATTTTGCCCAATCAGGCATTTTTTTAAGGCTCCATTGTACTTCAGACGTTAAAACATACCAATTGTGTGAGTTATTGCGTACAGTGTTATTGAAGCCTTGGTTAGACCGAATCAATACTTCATGATTCCAACCTTTTCTGCCATGTTTATTCGCATTCTCGATTTCAGCCTCGACCGTTTCTCTTTTTTTATCGGTCTTAGATTTGTCTAAAATATATTTCTGGATTGCCTTCTTTGCACGTTTCACAGAAGCTTCAGTAGAAGTAGGTAATTTGCTTTTGCCTTTGCCAGAACCACCCATGGTCATTGTTTTGTTCATTCTACGCGTTCTTCGTCTTTTACCGCCTAATTTTGCAGTAGCGTTACTAAAAAGTTTTTGAACTCCACTAATAAATGTGGTCATCAATCAATTTTTTATATATATATGTGATAAAAAAATATAAAAATTTTTAGTATTGGAAACGTGGTATTTTTAGAACGCAACATAATGAGCTAATATTTCTAAATCCAGTTTGAATGAAGGGGACCAATCCTCGCCGCAGAACATTTCTGGGTCTTGTTTGTAGGTTTTGACGCCATTTTCTTTATATTCTAAAGTTGTCCAGATGGGAGGGTGGAAAGGATAATCTGTTGGCAGGACAATAGAATATTTAGCTTGTTTTGATTCAAATAAGAAGGAATAAATGTGATTGTTTACGTCTCTTGGTAAATTGATAATGTTATTTTTTAACAAGTCGTATTCGCGGTATTGTTTTTTTATCGATAGAGTAAATTTTCGGATATTTGTGTCATCCCTTTCTAAACATATGGTTTGGACTTTGTTGAGCGTGTTCTCTAAATTGTAATACTCGTGCATTTTGTCAAGGTGGCATCCTATATGCCGTAGGTGGGAGAATAATTTTTGCAGATATCTGTTCAAATTAATAACCTGATTATGCTCAAGCTGGTCCATTTTTACACGCGTAAAGTTTTTGATTATAATTTTGTTTGTATTTTTGTTGTTGAATCAATTTTTTACGCTGATAATTTACTTCCGAGACTTTTATAAAAAAATATATTTAGATTCTATTGTTTTTTGAAAACAAAAACGTATTTATATCTCTTAACACTGTGGATAAATCAAATGAAGGCGTATTTGGATTGTATCTTATCATTTTATTTCCTAGAGAAATAATATAGTCTTCTCTAATTTTTTCTTTTATTGAGTCTCTATCATCATGATTGTTTTCATCACATTCAATAACTAATTTATAATCAACAAAATATAAATCAACCCTATATTTTCCAAACTTATATTGACGTTTTACAGTCAAAACCCCATTAAATGAATTTTCTATAAATCCTATTGTTTGATTTTCAATACACATGCCGACGTTAATCATTTTTAAATTATCACTCATGTTGACTATATATCTGTTTCTTAAATTGAATGAATTTTTAAATAATTCAAATGCTTTTTCGTTCAATTTAAATACCTCTTTATTATGTCCACCATGTTTTGGCGTATCATTGTTTTCTGAGTTGAATTTTTCAACTATAAAATGAATATTTTCTCTGTAATTTTTTTTTAAATGTCTTGCTAAAATGTGTTTATGTGGAGATAAATACAACAATTCTTCTAAATTCCTTGTAAAATCGCTCATATTATAAAGAAATATAATTTAAATTTCTAATCAATTTTTTATAACTATAAAAACTAAAACGTTCTTTTGAAAAAATTGAATAACTTTATTTTTACCGTTTTATGCCATATTATCATAAAAATATGATAAAATGTGAAAAGTTGGAATGTAATTTTAAACAAAGTGATCAAAACAAATATTGCGGAAAGCATCAACTGTGTATTTTTGAAGATGAAACCAAATATTTGAATAAAAAAGTTTGTTCCAATTATATTCGTGGATGTAGAGCACAACTTGAGTCAGATTATACGCGTGCAAGGTGTCATGAATGCCTAGAAAAAGAAAGGAATAGAGACAAAAGCAAAAGAAGTGCGATTTTTGAAAAAAACAATGCAAATAATATAGTTGGGTTTTCAACAAAATTTTGCACAACTTGTTGTAAAGAGTTATCAGTTGATAATTTTATTGGAGAATTATCACTAATTACCAAAACATGTAAAGTTTGTAGGAGTGAAAACAAATTACAAGATTCTAAACGAAACAGAGAACATCGTAATTTTACGGTTAGAAATAATATAATTCCCCAATTTCGTACATATATTAAGGGTGCACATGAAAGAAATTTACAATTTAATCTGACAATTAAGGAATATGCGAATTGTGTAAAAAAGCCTTGTTATTACTGCGGAACTATACAGGAACGCGGGTTTAATGGGTTAGACAGAAAAGATTCATCTATTGGTTATTCTATAGAAAATTGTGAGAGTTGCTGTCAAATATGTAATTATATGAAAGGGCCACTAAGTGTTGGTGTGTTTATAAAACGAATTGAACATATATTGACCTATCAGAAAATAATAAATGGATTGTTTTATCCAGAATATTTTCCAAATCATAAAAAATGCAATTATTGCCAGTATAAAACTAGAGCAATCAAAAACAATTTAGAATTTTCAATAACAACTTGTGACTTTGATAATATAACAGCAGATTCTTGCTATATTTGTGGAAAAGAAAACACTAAACTCCATGAAAATGGTATAGATAGAATAAATAGTAAGAAAGGATACTCCACAGACAACGCGAAAGCTTGCTGTGCGGAATGTAATTATATGAAAATAGATTATGATTTTGACGACATGATTCATAAATTTGTAGAAATTTACAATATTCATAAAACGTCTAGCTTTGAAAATGAATTAATAAGAACGAATAGATTCAACTAGATCAGTTATAAATATGAAATTATTGTCATATTTATATTTTTTTATAATGATTTTTAATATTTTTTGTTACCATATACGCAGACAAATATAAATGTCTAATTTGAATATGCTACACCAGCCTGGTGTGTTCTCCTAAGTTTCCCTAGGAGCCGGACTGTATCTTAACCCGATTCTGGCTGCTTAGGCCTTCATTATCGAGCGACTACCGTTCAGTCTCTGACGGCCAACCTTTGACTAGCGTGTAACTTAGCGTCTTTAGGTTGTAACCATGCGGATTGCCCAATCTTCAACATTATTACTATACCGGAGTTCTGTTCTCCGCCATATACTGGTTTCCCAAGTATACTTAGTAGTTGAAGCTCTAAGGGGTTCCCCGAACAACAAGTAGTCTTGCAGAGTCACATTCTTGTGACTCCACTAACAATTGGCTTAGTATTAACAGGAGCACAAACGAAGTTTCCGCAAACAGGGCCTGTTTGCTTGCGGCGTATTGTTTTTTGGCACAGCTGATTTTTTCTGTTTATGCCTGACATGACACGTAAAACATTGTAGTTGACGGCGTATACACGGACCTTGGCGGTCGCGGTACCGGCAACGGTTCCAGCAGAGAGAACGAGTTGGAGAACGGCGTTATCAATGCGGGAGAAGTTGCAGCTGCCTGAGGGCTGATGTTCCTCAGGGCGGAGAGCGAAGGAGTATACGTTAATTCCAGTATCGGGAGCACGGGTGTGGTGCTGGAAAGGCTGGACTACGTCGAAGTAGGAACCCTCACGCTCAGAGAAACGGTCCTGGCCATTGAGCTGGAGCTTGGCAGTTACGCAAGGGTTCTCACCCCAGCAGTGCATGTCAAGAGCCGTCTCGGCAAGAACGAAGGTGCCAGCATCGGATACGAGGGAACCAAGCTGGTTATCAGCCTTGGCTTGGTTTCCGAAAGGAAGATAGTTGGTGGCTTCAGCTCCAGGTCCAGTGAGCCATTCAGAATTATCTCTGTTTTGCCCATCAATGGCACCAGGAAGCTCGAAAAGACCGGAAGCGTTGATGAATCCACCCTTGTCGCCATCAACATTGATGACCTCATTGGGTCCACCGAAAGCAGCGATCGAAGGGGGGAGAGCATCAATGGCATCCGTGTAGTTGAAGGGTTGGGCTCCAAGCGTGCGGAAAAGAAGACCCGCAGCATCGAGAGATGAGCAGTAGTCAACGTTAGCATCAGGCTGGACGACCCAGATAAGTTCCTTGCAGGGGTGGTTGAAGTTAAGCTTGATCTTGTTGCTGGAGGAACCGACGGACTCATCACCAGTGAACTGGAGCTGTTCAATGAGGTACTCGTGGGGGTTCTGGGCCATCTTGCGACGCTCGTCCGTATCAAGGAAGATGTAGTCAACATAGAGGGAGGCAGCAACAAGAGACTGCTGGTAAGCCTGGCTGACGGATTGGGTGCCAGTGGTCTTGGTGAGGTCACCGACGGCCCAGAGGCACTCACCAATGGGGCGGAAATCAATGTTGATCTTTACTTCGTGATATTGAAGGGCAATGAGAGGTAAAGCGAGACCAGGGTTACGGGAGAACCAGAAGAGGAGGGGAATGTAAAGAGTGGTCTCAGGGAGAGCGTTACGGGGGGCACAAACCTGGCTGGGTCCACCGGAAGCGGCACAGGGGCCAGAGACAGCGGCAAATCCAGGGTCGATCATGTAGGTAAGCTGAGTGGTGTTACCAATCATCTTCCAGTATCCACGCTGCTGCTCAGATGACATGGTAACCTGGTTCCAGATGTGCATCCAGTCACCATACTGACGGTCGATGCGTTGACCACCGATCTCAACCTCAACCTGGGCAATGATTTGCTCACCAATGTAGTTTAACCAACGGGCATAAACGTAACCCTTGTTGCCAGCCATGGACTGGTTGATCTCAGGAAGCGTGAGCTGGAGGTAGGTGCGGTAGCAGAGATCGCCGTTGCGGCTGATCGTGCAGGTTACACGGCGACCGAAATCGGCCTGGCCAGAGAAGGTCTGCTCAATGGATTCCATGGCAAAGTTGGTGTGACGGCGGTAAGATACCTTCCAGAAGGTGATCTCGGGGGTTCCCGTGAGGAACACGTCTTGGGCGCCATAGGCGACGAGTTGCATAAGTCCACCAGCCATATCTTATCGATATTATAGAGTAGCCAGAGAAAATAATTTTGAGAAAATAAAATAAATAGAATTATTTTATTTTTAGGTTGAAAAAATTCCTAAATATACAAATTAAATAATGATTCATATATTGAGGTTTGATTATTTTTTGTATTTCCGCCTAGTATTGCGTTTTTTCATAATTTTCCGTGGTTTTCTCTTTGTTTTTTTTACTTGTTTTTTGTGTTTTGTCATGCTATTTTTTTTTGAAATTGGACGTCTCTTATTTTTCATAGCATAAAATCCGCCAAACCTCTCCAGTGCATCCTTTGTCACAACCGCCATTGCCTCTCCTCCTGCCTCTCCTCCTGCCTCTGCCGCTGCCACTGCCGCTGCCGCTCCTCCTTGTCCCTCCTCTGCAAAGGAATATATTTTTGTTTTGTTAGCTATAAATGATTCTAAACAATCAATTTCAAATTTTTTTTTTTCGATAGTGTCAACTACGTTAATTCCTTTTAATCTGCCATTTCCTTTTGTTAATTCTTTTAATTCTTTTGTTAATTCTTCTAATTCTTTTGTTAATTCTTTTAATTCGAGCGAACGGGAAATTCTTAATTCCTGTTTCATTTTAGGATCCTGTAATTGCATTCTTAATGATTCTGTTCTTTGAATTAATTCTATTTCGGCTTTTATCTTTTCTGCTCTAATATTTTTTATTTCTCCTTCTACGTCTACGTCTCCATTTAATTTTAGACACCATACTGGTACTGCTTCCTGAACGCTATATGTGTGATCATCATCATCTATCGCATAATCAACATCACCTCTCTCATTAGAGTTACCATAAACAACAACAACAAAATTATCACATGGTCTTAGTGATTCTGATTCGCCGTTTCCCGTTCGCACCCAACATCGTTCAAATTTTACACGTGAAAAAAATGCATACCCTGTTTTAACTCTAGTTTGTGAATAGGATTTACCATATAGTAATACGTTACTTTCTTCTGATACTTCATCATCGTAATCAAACTCTGGAGTACTAAAATAAGGGTTTATTTTTCTTAACTCTGCGTTCAAATACAATACTTCACTTTGCAGTTGCCTTACTCCTGTTTGTGCATGAATTAAATCTTCATATTGATCCACATCCACCTCTTGAAGTTGTCTTATACTTTCATAATATATGTTTTTTAAAGCTTTAGCATCTTGAGAAAGTGGCATATTTTCCCAATTATCTAATACAAAACACTTTTTAAAAGAATCTGCTGGTTTTAAATATTTTTCTACTGGCAATTCTTCTTGAAATTCGTCGAATGTTAAACGGGCCCCGGTACCTTTTTTTTTCGGCGGGTTGGGCGGTTCATCTTTCGGCGGGTTGGGCAGTTCATCCCTGTCCCTTTTTAATGCTGGGGGACCAGGTTCTGCTGACTCACTTACCTTAATTAAATATTTTTGTTCAATTATTTTTAAATTTTTCATTGCCTCTGTTAAATTTTCATTTGCAGTTTTTAATCGTAATAAAAGTCCTTCTTCTGCTTCTGCTGCTGCTTCTGCTTCTGCTTCTGCTTCTGCTTCTGCTTTTGCTTCTGTTTGAAATTCCGACATATTTTATATTAATATTAACTATAATATTGATATATTTTTTTCAAGGCGATCTAAACAACTTTTATCTCGACTCCTACTACAATTTTCCATATCTTTATAGGTTTACTAAGTCGCCACTAAAATTTGATATCAAGAAGGTCTCTAAATAATCTTCTTGAAATATTTCGCGGCGGTTCTCGTGTTTCTTAGTGAATATATATGAATCATTTGATTTTTTTATTGACCAACCTTTTTCTAAAGCATTTTGTATGAATACCATTTTTTTTAGTTGAGATTTAGAAAGTTGAGGATTTTGGTCGGTTGGTATTTCTAGACTTTTTGTGGACATTCTTGGTGTTTTTATATATTTTTAGGATAGACGCTTTTTACGATATTTACGAGTTTTATTGGTTTTTGATTTAGATTTGAATTTATTTTTTAATAATATATATTACTAATATAGATAATATAACCTATTCATGGCAGAAAAAAGAAAACCCGAAATTCTTGAGTTGCCCTTAACCGTTTTTTTTCATAATCAAGGCCCTACATCGCGACCAAAATTAGGCTTACAACCATTACATACACCATTCGAATCGCCACAACTATATAATAGTTTTTTTACAACTGATTATCAAGACGCGTTTCGCACCCAATTGATACAAATTATGCCTACTCACAAAGAATATGTTCATCGGTTGGCATTAAGCAAAAAATCTTATTTTGAACAATCAACCGAATTAGATGAAGATAAAAAACGCGAATTCAAACAATTATATTTTAGATATAGTTTACTTATTGATTATATTGATATGGTTCACGACATAACAAAATGTTTTGATTATATTTTATTTTTATTAAAAAAACTAAAATTAAATGAAAATTTGAATCAATTACAAAGATTAATAACCGACTTGTGTGGCGGTAACTATTCTTCAATTAGAATTAAAACGTCCCATGAAATACAAAAATTTTTGATAAATCAATATATTGATGAACTTAGAAAAATGGGATTTTTAATTTCTTATTATCAAGACCCTATAAGTGTAACAAAAGAAAATGCGTCACAAACCGTTAGTGATATCACAGTTTGTGCTAGAGAATCGGGTAGATATTTTCAAAGTTTTTTAGAGTCCACTGGAGTCGAAAGAGTATTAACTTCTGTTAAGCATAATGCACTTGGTGCCATAGATGGTTGTAAAGGAGATAAAGAATGTACTTCAGAAACAGTAACTTGGAGACATACTGTTGCTGGGATTTTTGATTTGAAGATAACATCAACATCGGGCAAATCAACTATAAAAGTTTCAATTATTGGGGCAAAACCCTCCGAAGAGTATTCTTTTGATATAACAGGAGAAATAATATTGGACGATGTGATACAATTACTCCAAAATGAAAAAATTCCATTTCGAAGAACAGGCGGTCAAAGAACAAATAATATAAAACCAAATTTTCAGTTTGATAAAAATGATCCAACTCATTGTGCGGTTTTGATATCATTAAAAACAATTTGTGATAAACGTTTATTGCAAAGAATGCAGACAGATTATAGCGGCACTGGAATGCCAAGTATAAGATTAGATGCATTTACCACTACAGATAGATACGTTGCGGCAGGGACTGTGCTTGCGTTCTTAGGCGGCGATATACAATATTGTCCATCTGTTTTATTGACAAGAGAAGATGGATTTGACAGATATGATTTTGAAAAATTTGATGACATTGGGGAAGAACTACTAAAAAGATATTGTTATTTTTCTGAGTATTTGAAATTCTTTTCCTTACAGTCTCCTGGTTATGATGCCGGACATAAACCCGATTCTCTCATTGTGGAAGCATTTGACTTCACCACAAGATATATAAGAGGCGTCGAAGAAAAAGTGTCAAACCAAGAACATTTGTTTTATAACTTCTGGGAGTTTATATTCTTGACTGCCGTATCAAAATCAGAAGAAAAATGGGAAATTAAAAAAAGAGATTGTTCCGATAAAGTATCAAAAGTGCAACAGTGTTTGGAAACAGACCTTTCACTAGAAACAAATAAACAACAACTGATTAACTCACTATTAAGTATTCCTACTGTAATACCAAGTATTTCTGAATTAATTGCCGAAATTGAGGAACAACAAGATGATATAGATGTTTTAGATAAAAGAATTCCATTTGGTATATTATATAATTTGTTTATTAACCGTCCAAAAGCTAACGCCGAAACTGACCAATTTTTATGGAATAAGGCGTTTCCAACGTCTGATCTTTGGGATAAAGTAAGTATTGATACCATAAATAATTTTATAAAAGAACATAAATTAAAACATTCAAATGCATCATTGAACTTTCTTCCTAAAAGTTATATTGTAAAAGCGTCTGGTACCAACATAATTATTGTCGACAATTTCTTGCTAATACAATATCTAACTGAAGAATTGGGAGAGTTGCAACATTTTGTTTCAAATTACAAATTAAATGAAGATGATGATGAACTAATGATTACTATTATAAACAATTCCGCTGGTCGTGGTGAATTTCGTTATCTTCTACGTATACCAATCACAGCAGAATTATTAATAAATATTTCTTTTAAATTAGAAACCGGAAGACGGCAAACTATCGATGATTTATATCCTCTTTATGATATAATTGGAAAAAAATTATTCAGTATTGTAAAAGAGTGGTTACAATTACAGGATTTAGACGAAGTTGCGTTTAAAAACTTTTTAATAAATTGCATATTGTCTCCAGATTCTAGAGATTTTAATAGAATATGGATACAAAGTCAACCTGGTTACCAAGATTTAAATAACGGATTCCAACTTACAGGACCTTCCGGAAAAGCGAAAGGCGGAAAAAAAACAACCAAACGGCAAAACAAAAAAAACAAAAAAACAAAGAAACTGCGTAAACACAAAAAAGGAAAATCGAGAAAATATTGAAAAAACTAATTTTTATATGTATGATTTGACTAAAAATATATATAAAAACACCCCCACAAAACATACATCTAAAACACACCAAAACAAAGGGATGTCTACAAATCCCAAAAAGAATTCACAACCATCTCAATCTAAGTCTACATCTAACACAATCGACGAAAAACATACCGAAATGCTAAATCTTTTTAATGAAATCGAAACCACAACCATTCCCAACTTATTAGCCGAAAAAACCCGTCTAAAAAACCTCATTCCTACTCTAAAAGACCACCAAATCGATGAATATATGGAAATTCGCGATAAAATCCTCGCTATCCAGCTTCAAATGCGGTCACTACGTATTCAAAAAAAGCAATATCTCCTCGAAAATTCAAAATATATATTCGACTATTTTGAACAGAAAAAACAGATTTCTACGACTTCCAATACGACAAATCAAAATACCAATGTTCTCAATTCCTTCTTCAAAATCAAATCCACAAGACTATCTACAGATGTTGCTAATCCTAATTCTGATAAATATTCACAATCCAAAAAGGCTTATCAAAATTATTGGCGAAATGTCAATAACGAAATCTCCAATATACAAGACTTTTTAGTATCAAGTGATGTATGTGAAATCTGTCATAAAGGAGAACTTATCCCCCAAGATGAGGAAGGTATTCTCATATGTAATAATCCTGGGTGTGGTAAATTCATTACCTATATTATCGATAGTTCCAAACCCACCAATAAAGAGCCGCCCAATGAGGTATCCTATACCGCTTATATCCGCCTGAATCATTTCAAAGAGATTTTATCCCAATTTCAGGCAAAAGAAACCACACAAATTCCCGAAGAAGTCATTGACGCGATCAAGGCTCGTATCAAGAAGGAGCGTATTCAAGATATGTCCCTCATAAATTATGATAAGATGCGGGATATTCTACGGAAATTAGGTCTCAATAAATATTTCGAGCATATCCAATATATCAATTCGCTGTTCGGTATAAAACCACCTATTATGAACGAGGAACTCCACGAAACCCTCTGTGTTCTCTTCATTGAGATTCAAAAACCATGGGCAGTTCATTGTCCGGCAAATCGCACGAATTTTTTCAATTATACCTATACCCTTTATCAGTTATGTGTTTTACTAGATCAGACTCAATACCTGCCTTATATTCCTATGATGAAAGACCGAGAAAAGCAGCTAGAACAGGATATGATATGGAAAAAAGTATGTAACGATTTAGACTGGGCATTTTGTCCCACAGTATAGTATACCATGTCGATAGTGACAATAGCGTCTAACGTGTTTTCAAACGAAGACCTTGAGTATTTGACTCAATGTCCGCAGACGATTGCTGCCAAAGATGCCCTAACGGGTTCCAAGGTTTCCTACTTTAATTTGCCTATTACTGCTTCAATTCGTCAAAGCATAAAAATCAGCCTAGGTTTAGATTTAGAAAATGTATCAAACATACCTATGCGTTGGATCACAGGCGATACCACTGCCCATAATGACGTCGGTGCAAGTGCGTTTGAAAATACATATTTAGTATATTTGACCGATAGTCCGGGTGAATTTATTGTTGGTGACAAAGTCCATTCGATTGAGTCGAACCATGCGTTTGTATTTAGCGAGGGTACTACGCATTTTACGCAAAATACGGGCGACGAACCTCGTCTCCTTTTGGGTCCAATGAATGAATTTGCTGAACCAGTTGGTCGAATGACAACAATATATTATTACAATAGTTACAGCGACTATCAAGTACAAAATGGAAACACATTGGGATATCAGGAAAATAGTTGGATAATAGGAGATAGTGCAAATATTATTGGTTCAGGCATAGGTAATTATACAAATTGGCGTATAGCATACATATATGGTAGTAATGTTCCTACAGGAGTATTCAGCAATGGGTTTGATCTAAGCACGCTGGGATTAGGAGCCTACACATTTTATCTATATCCTGCCGCACCTTGTTTTTTGGAGGGAACCACCGTTCTTGTATCCGTCGATGGCCAAGAAAAATATGTACCTATCGAAAGCTTACGTAAGGGCGATTTCGTCAAAACAAGCCGTAATGGATATAAAAAAATAGAAGTGATTGGTCAGGGAAATATAGAGAATCCTGCTAGCGATGAACGTATCGAAAATCGCCTTTACAAATGTTCTACCTCTAATTATTCTGAATTAAAAGAGGATTTATATATTACGGGTTGCCATTCTATACTTGTAGATACATTATCCGATTTTCAAAAGGAAGAAACTATTAAACACTTAGGTCAAACTTTTGTAACTGATGGCAAATATCGGCTTATGGCCTGTATCGATGAGCGTGCGAAACCTTGGAATTCAGAGGGTCGTTTCACAATTTGGCATCTCGCTCTTGAGAACGCCGATCCTAAAATGAATTATGGCATTTACGTGAATGGCGGATTATTAGTAGAAACTACTTCGATCAATTTCTTAAAAAATAGGTCAAATATGGAACTTCAGTAAAAAAGTTCTCAATTATTATGTAATTTGATATGTTTCAATACAAATATATCAAAAAGGAAAACATACTAATATAGTTATGTGGATTCATTCGGCTAATTTTTTATTGTTAGGCTAATTTTTTATCGTTAGGCTAATTTTTTATCGTTAGGCCATTTCATTCGGCTACTTCGTTAGCTAATTTGTCCTTACGCTTCAAATATGCCCGATGCCGGTACTCCTTCAATTTATCCGGGTTCTCATCTTTCAGCTTATTTAAATAAATCTTGGCATTCTCCTTGACACGCTCCTTATTTTTTTCATAATACTTACGATGACGTTCATTATTAGTATATTTCTCTAATTGAGCATGAAGTCTATCAATTTCACCTTGTAATTGGGCGATTTTTTCGTCCTTAGCGTCCATTTTATATTATGTTGGACGATATTTTTCCTAAATAATAAACGTAAAACCATTAAATATTTATTGAGGATAAATATTTACTTACTAATTTGATAAAAAACCTAGTTTGCTCCTTTTACATCGGGAACTTTACTAAATTCAATCCAAGACCAAGGCCGGCACCGTTGCGGGCACTAGCACCCATGGCGGGAATAAAGACATCAAGAATGCTAAAGGTGGCGGCAGCAGTTAACGCAATGATAACAATCTCCTCAACATTGAGCTGTTTACGGGGGACAATTGTGGCAACAACGGCAACAACTAAGCCTTCGACTAAATACTTGATCGCACGCTTGACAAGTTCGGTTAAATCAAACATTCCAGACATTTTATTATATATTATATTACAACAAAATAATTCGAAGATTGCGATTCCCTAAATTATTAATATATCTCATGAAACTCACTTAAAAATAAAAACGCCTGTAAATCATAGAATGGCATACGAAAAGAAGACACTTCCTAACGGAAAAGAGAATCCTAAATATATTGATTTGTGCGACGAAGACCCAGCCATTGCCGGACAAAAATTCGCCTGCCTTTCTTTTGTTTCCCCTGAAAAAATCCTAAAGAAGCGTGAAGTATATCTCTTTGACCAGTTTATTAAGCAATGGGAGTTCTCTAAATCCATGGAGCGATACTTTGATTTCATCCATTTTATTGCCTATAAATACAATCTAAAGGTAGACGGCTTGATTACGGATTTCAATGATTTTGTCAAGGAGGAGACCGATAAATTAAAGAAGAGTGGTATTGAAGACGATTATAAGAATTTTATGGATAAGCAAGAAGACAAATTAAACGAGCAATTTAGTCGCGAGCATGCGTTTCAAACCTCTGTGCGTGGACTCAAGGTTCGCGGAGTATTCTCTACACAGGAGGAGGCAGAATTAAAGAGCAAGAAGTTACGTGAGCAGGACCCTAATCATGACATTTTCGTAGGACCAGTAGGTATTTGGGTACCCTGGGACCCCGACGCGTATAAGACGGGTCGTGTTGAACATTTGGAAGAGGAGCTTAACGCACTTCATAAGGAGAAGATTAAGAATGAGGAAATGGCGAAAAAGGAGTTTGAGGACCGTGTCAGGGAAACGAAGAAGAAGGCTATTATGGAGAACGTAGAAAAGGCCAAGAAGAGCGGAAATGTGCTTACACAAACTATTGATGAGGAAGGCAATCTGATTGGTGTAAAAGAGACCGTCAATTTTGATGAACGTGAGGTAGAGGAAGAGGAAGCCACTCAGTTAAGAAATGAACTATTAGTAAAGACGTTGATGGAAGCTGATTCAAAGGAATAAGACAATTTGTATTATGTTTTATTCGATTTTATTTATTGATTTTTTTATTCGAATAATATATGACCGTGTTTTATATTATTTTGCTAGGATTCCTTGTTCTGTCAATAGGATTTTGCTATCATTTATGTGATTATTACAGAAAACATCCAATCATTCGCGATTCATCCAGGATCTTTTATAAAGCCAAAGATTTCAAAAAATTGGCTATATTACGAGAACATTTTGATGAAATTCAAAAAGAATGTCTTAGCGTATACCAAAAATTCCCTATAACAGATAAATTATTACGTAAACAAGAAGAATGGAATAATAATTTGGATACTGTCCAAGAATTTATTGAAATAAATAAAAATAGTTATTGGATTCCTGCATGGTCTGATGGGTGGGCAAATTATCCACTCATGATAAAAGATACGGTAAGTCCAGGTGTAACTAGGGAAATGTGCCCAAAAACGATTGAGCTATTAGAATCTATTGGTGGAATAAATATTGCCGGCTTTAGTCTGGTTAATCCAGGTGGTGGAATAAAACCGCATACGGATTCGACTGGACCAAGTTTTGGTTCGCTAGCCTACCATTTATGTTTGATTGGCGAAAGTACGCTTACTGTAAATGAGCAAGATATTATTCAAACGCCAGCAAAAGTCATTATTTTTAATCCAGAATATACACATCACTTATACAATCATACTGAATCGGATAGGATTATTTTGTACTTGGATTTTGATGTGGCACATATTATAGATGATTCTTGTGATAGTATATAATAAAAAACACATAAAGGTATTTGTACTATATATATATTCAAGTGTCTTATGAATACTTTTTGTCAGATTGTACACAAGCAATGTGCAGAATCTGATGAATTATATAAATTAACTAATTTAAATTATTCATTCGAATCTCAATGGGAGCGTACTTCTATAACATGGTTGAGCGAATTGAAATTGCCCGATACTTCGAAGACATTAATGAAAATACTTATTTGTATGTTTACATCAACGCCTGTTGTAATTTCTCCAACTCGAACTAAATTTGATTTTCTCAAGACAATACGAGATAATACTTTTTTAGACCAGGGCACGAAGGATAATGTATTTACGCTTTTCTGTTCTGTTCAAAGAAAGTATAATTTGTTAAATCGGCTATGTTATCAGTATAAACGTAGAAATACGACAGTAGCAATACAAAGAGACCTTTTTTTAAATCCGATTCGTGAATCGCAGCATAATGTTATGTCAATCATTCAAAATGACAAAATATACCTGTTTACTATTATGGATTTGCGGAATATTATAGAAAGTGCATTATCTAATTCACCTTATCATTTTTCGCAACCACTTCCAATCAAAAATCCGTATAATAACATGCCTTTCGATAAATCGACGCTTTATAATATTTATTTTTTCATGAAGCGTGGCGATTTTGTTATGTCGGTATTGTTTCATCAATATTTTTTGTGTAATTTTAATTTGACAAGATTTCAAGATGAAAATGCGGTAATTATTCGTGAGACATACATCCAGCAATATTTGAAAAATTCATCACCTCAATATCTGAGATTTCATATTTCGGAGATGCTGCTAGAATATGGATTTTCTAAGAAATACCCGATTGAAAAAGATTTTCCTACGGTTCGTTTAATTAACATAATGAGGCCTTATTTAGAAATGTTTTATAAGCAACGATATTCCCTCGACATGAGTTCCTATAATATTTTGCAAAAGAAGCTCAAGTCGAAACTAGTTAAGTTTTTTAATTATAATCCTAAATTTGGTAGGAAGATTTTGGTTCGAAATAAGAGTTCTTCAATGATTGCTACATATAATGATGCACACATTCCGTTTAAAAAACCGAATTATTTTGAAAATTTTGAAAAGTCTCATATTTATTTATTTGAAGGAGAAAATTACCCAAGTGAAAGTGATGAGGAAGAAGAGGAGGAGAGTGTTGGTTCTATGAGCTGAGATGGATTTATGAGATAAGTTGTTGAGAAGGATTTATGAGATAAGTTGTTGAGAAGGATTTATGAGATAAGTTGTTGAGAAGGATTTATGAGATAAGTTGTTGAGAAGTTGTTGAGATGGATTTATGAGATAAGTTGTTGAGATTGATTTATTTATCAGTATAAATAATCAAGGTTGTAAATAGTCAATAGGGTATTCTAAAAATTATGAAAAGGTTATCAGTATCTAAAAGACCATTTATTAAAACGGGGTTGAAATTGTTGTTGTTGTACATAAGGTTTTAAAACAACCGAATAAGAAGTTGGTCCTCTTTGAGTTGCAGCTGGAGTTTGTTGAACAAAGGTTGATTTTTCAGATACCAAAGCTACTGCAGCTTTTTGTTGTTCTAGAGCTAAAGCGGCGTTAGCTTGTTGTTGTTGAATTATTATCTGTTGTTCCGCATCAGCTTTGTCTTTCTCAATTGCTGCTGCTCTTTTATTTGATTCCTCAATTTGTTCAGGAGTTATTTGGGGAATTGCTCCAAAAGCATTCTCGTTTAATGTGCCCAAAGATTCTATAATTGAATATAGTTTTTTATAAAACAAACACACAAGAATTATAATTAATAAAAAAATAGGTTTAAAATATTTCATATACGTATATATTCTATTATATACGTATATATTATTGTTTTGTCCATTATTGTTTTGTGCAATAATAATAGTCATTATCGAATACTGTCTTGGCTTTGATACTCCGACTCATTTTTGCTGCGGATATTTTTTCGGCTTCTGCGGCTTTGGCGATAGTAGACCAAGTTCCTAATAAATTATCTGTTTTGGTTTCGCGTTTTTCGACAGTTTTGCCCGTGGAAGATACTACCTTGTGTTTATGCTCATCGCATTTTAACATGAGACCATAATATCCTTCATTGGAACCTGCGTCTGTCCATACCGTGGCTTTAATAACATGTTCGCAAGAATTCAAGTATTCCTTGAGTTCTTTCATATCATTATCTGAACATTCCTTGTTTACACTTTTTTTCCACCGTTGATATTCGCTTAATAAGATGGAATTCAGAATCTTTCCGTTAGGCGAAAATTGGCATACTTGGAATAAAAAAGTTTCTGCGTTATCGTTTACGAGCTTTTTTTTGTATTCTATTTCTATGAGTTTTACGCCAATATATCCATTGACGACTTGGTCCTTATTTTGGTTTGATATTCTCGCTGGTTTAAAACGCGTATCTAAGTAGTTTTTTAGTGCATGGAATGTTTCCTTTTTCGGCTTGGTTTTTGACCAGATACGGAACTGTCCTTCCATATTTGTCGATGCCTCCTCTACGTCTTGACGTACTATACACATTTGGTTAACGAATTCGTGAAATTTTTGTGTGAATTCATTTACTGGCAAAAGGGGATTTTCATAGACCGAGGTTGTATCTGATGCAGCTGCGTCAATCGATTGTTTTTGGGTTTTTGCTAATTCTTGTAATTGGTGTATTTCTAGTTCCTGTTTTTGTAGAAGTGCAGTTTGTTTTTCAAGCTCTTTTTGAAGTTCTCGGCGTTCTTGTAAAAGTTCCTCGTTTTCTTTGAGCATACGATTAAAGTTATCAATGCAATATGTTTTGGAGTGAATTATATCCTTGATAGCTTTGGTTAATTTTTCAATCGTGAAATTGGTTTCGTCGTAGGCAATGATTTCGGTTTTTTGTTTGCCTTTTACTTCGATGGAGCGAATTTGTCTTTTGATTTTTGCGTGTGCTTTAATTAGGTTCTCAATTTCTACCTTATTTTGTACGCGGAATGCCGCAACTAGTATAAAGTTATCGTATTTTTTGCGATGGTCTTGGAGTCTGGTTCCTAAGTCATTTGTATGTCCAAATTTGATGAGGGATTCTTTTTGCTCATTTGTGTTGTCGATTGTTCCAAAATAAATACATTCCGTGTTGACGGGGAATTGTGTGATGGTTGCTTGTTCGACAGCCCGCTGTTTTTCTTTTCCAAGTTTACTTTTTTCTTGTTCTGTCGTCTCTTTAATTTTTACAATGATGTTTTCTTTTTGTTCTAATTGAAGTCGTAATTCATCAGTTTCTTCTTCAACAATTTGATGTAATAATTTTTCCATTTTTATATAATAACCGTGGATTTCATCCGCCTTTGATGTTCTTGCTTTCATACACAATGATTTGAAACAATTAACCGTCAACATAATAATTTGTTTATTTTGACCTCCCCATTTTTTATTATCGTTATTATTTCCAGATAAATCTTGCTCAGGTTTAGTCCTGAACGAGATTTTGTAATCCAATTCATTCTTAAAATGTCTTTCTAGCAAATCTTTTGAAGTGGCTTTGAATGTGAACCCTATCCATTTCCATACATCGTCCAAGTCAATTATAAAATCAGAATTACAATCATAATTTAAATAACAATAAAAACTACTTACAAATAATTGCTGTTCGAACCCAGTGAAATTTTCTTTTATTTTTTTCAATAACTTGTTGTTGTACGATGCTGATAGCTTTGTAATAGGATTCTTTTCAATAAGGCCAACGATGTCAAGTTCGTTCATCTTATTATAATATAAAGAGAGATATTTCTTTAAGTTTTTTTTTGCTAAATGATTTAAAAGCAAAAAAATCAAAAGCGTTTTTAATTATCCCCTTCTTAAAATAAGAAGCACTTTTTTTTATAGAACCATGCTCGTCAATTTGACGAGCGAGATTTAACTGCATTTTCAAGCGATGAAAACCGCTTTCAAAATTAGAAAGCGGTTTTTACCATTTATTTTTCTTTACGTTTATTGTTTGTCCGCTGCGTTTCTTACCTTTACTCGGGTCATATGCTTCATCTTCGTCATCTGAACCCATGCTCTTTGATATTTCCCAGAATTCCTTAGAACCTAGCTTGAAGTCCGGGTGGTTTTCTGCCTTGTACCAGAATATTTGGTCTGTTAACTTATTGGACTTTGCGTTGTTATTTATGACCAAACACTCATAATTCTCGGTTGTTTGATCCATGACTGCACAAAAGGACTCCATTGTTGGAAACATACTCGCATAATTCTCCCAGATGCGTTTTCGATTTGTCATGTAAGGTTCACGTAATATAAAAACGTAATCAATATTGGTACGGAGATTGGGCGGGATACCTAACGGATATTGCATTGTGATGATTAGCATGATTTTCCAGTGCCTCCCGTTCATGAACAACAACCTCATCATCTTATCACGAGTCCATGTTTGGTCATACAGACAGTCATCCAAAATTACAAATGCTCTAGGATCAATCGTGCTTTTTCTATACAATTCTATCTCTTTATTCACCTGTTTGAGAACCGTTTTCTGTCTACGCAAAATGTTCTCAATTAAAACAGTATTATACTCCTCATGAATAAAGAGTTTAGGAACATGAGCTGCATAAAAACCGTTTCCTGCTTCTGTTCCTGAAATTACTGTACCAATAGGTATATCTTGATGATAAAATAATAAATCTCGCACCAAGAAAGACTTACCTGTATCACGACGTCCAATCATAACAATAACTGGTCCTTTATTTTCATCAGGCTTAAAAGTGATTTCACGCATATTGAACCGCTTCAATTCCAATGTCATTTAGATAGGAATATAATAGTATCTCTTATTTTGTATTAGAATGGTAGACGCATCTAATACAAAAAACAATCATAAAAAAGAAAACGTTTAGTCCTATCTATAAAAATATCGCAACCACTTATACTTGTTTCATTTTAGCAAACATGACAACTACCGAAATCCCTAAATTTACTATTCATTATTTCAAATCGAAAGTCATTGATTTAAAACCTTTAGAAGCTGCATATGAACGTAGCAGCGATGATATTGCAAATGATTATAATCCATTTCAATTAAAAAGTCTCCAAAACTACAACCCAATTTATGGTCAGTTTTTTTCATTAAATGCCTCTAATTTTAACAGCATTTCTTTTAATCAGAGATACCAGATTCAGGATATGATGAACGTGATAAATCAAGAAACCAGAGAACCATCTGAGAAATCTGTTTTCATTAAATATTCACCATTGATAGACCCGATTCGATATATGATTGGTAAATACAAAACTGCTGCAGAATCCGTATTAATTTTACCTACACTCGACTGTATGGACTCACATTCTGCTTGTCATACTAAGTTGCTCGATTCAAACAATGCATCCTATGTTGATAACTTTTTCTCCTTTTTATCAAGTAAACTTTTACATGGCCATCAATTTTTAAATAGCATCGATTATTACGGCAGCTTTTTAGGAATTCAGAACAAATTCAAGGTGAATGTCATTGATGATTTAGATTACTTGAATGAATCTGATTATTTCAAAGACAATTTCAACAAATTATTTACTATTTTGAGAACCGATAGTGAGTCCGATGAATTTATGAATTTTGGTTCTCGAACTAATAAACAACGATTAGTCATTTCAAATACCCCAAAGCATAATATTACAATGGAAGAAATCTTGGTCTTACAAGAAGAAAATGAGTTAATAAACGAAAGCAATAATTGCAGCGATGTTGTCTATGAAAAAAATATTTCAAAATCATCTAGCGGTGGTAGCACAAATAGTAGTAACAATAGCGAAGCAAATTATAGTACTGACAATGATGAAGACGGTAATAATGATAGTGATAATGATAGTGATAGTGATAGTGATAATGATACTGATAGTAATAATGATGATAGTGAAGACGGTGATGATGATAATAGTGAAGGTGACGGTAGTGAAAGCACATTTTCACAAGAACCCGCTGTATTTGCCTATATAAACAAATTTCCAGTCCAATTGATTTGCCTCGAAAAATGCGATGGAACAATAGACGAGCTTTTTGAGAAAGACAAATTAAGCTGTGAAGAAGCGGGCAGTGCACTCATCCAAATAATCATGATTTTGATCACTTACCAAAAATGTTTTCATTTTACCCATAACGACCTTCATACAAACAACATTATGTATGTTAATACTGACCTCGAATACTTATTTTACAAATATAACAATACGACATATAAGGTACCTACTTACGGTAAGATTTATAAACTCATTGATTTCGGACGCAGTATTTACCGCTTCCAGGGCAAATTATTTTGCAGTGATAGTTTTGCTGCGGGTGGTGATGCAGCTACACAATATAATTGTGAACCCTATATGAACGAGAACAAACCCCGCTTAGAACCAAATTTTAGTTTTGATTTATGCCGCTTAGGGTCATCTATTTATGATTTTATTATTGACGATGAAGATGATGAACACGATTTCGATGATTTACAAAAAACAATCTCAAGATGGTGTACTGACGATAACGGCAAAAATGTTCTTTATAAAAAGAACGGCGACGAACGCTACCCTGGATTTAAACTTTATAAGATGATTGCCCGAGGCGTTCATCGGCATACGCCACAGGAACAATTAGATTACCCTTATTTTAGCCAATATGCTCTTACGAATAAAAAGGCCAAGAAAATAGATATGGAGTTAGTATTTGATATTGATGTTATACCTTCGTATGTATGATTTATTTTATTTTTAAAAACGATGACAATGAATCATTAATGATGCGTATATTCTCTTCTGGTTTATCAATTACACTTGCAAACATAAAAAATAATAATGTTGCTAACATTCTAGATTCAGCCCATTTATTAAATAAAAAATGAAAGATGCACGGAACAATCAGTGTTAATAAATATTCTTTCGGCATTAAAAAATAATTGTAATCTACGTAAACCCAATATGCTAATGTCACTGTGAATAATAACACCCACAAATCCATGTTTATAAACGTGCTTTTAAACTTTATTGTGTTATTTACAAAATAAAAGTATGGTGTGGTTATTCCAACGAAAATTAAACCAAAAGACAATAGCATATTATTCATCGACGCTAACAAAATTGTTAATATATTTAATCTTATGATACTAGTAAAAAAAACGTTTATACACGAAGTGGTACATTCAAATGTTAACGCCGTATAAGAAACGATTCCTGTAACTATTACTAACATTGCTTTTAATAAGAAAAATAAAGTATTTCCTTTTTTTAAGCATAAAAATACAAACAAAAATAACGATAATATGCTTAAAATCAATCCTACATATTTGTATTTTAAACAAATGTAAAGTCCTATTGTAAGAGCGATTATATAAAATATCATTATAATATATAATTATATTATAATATGTGTTTCACGCAGGAATTTTCATTCTTTAATTTCTCATTATTATTTGGCTATGGTGCTTATCTTGGCGTGTATAGCAGCGAAGCGTATATATGGCGACTTTATATTCCATTGATTTATTTAAGTTTAAAAGATTTCATACAAACTTTTCTATATATGTTTGATGATAATGAAAAATATAAATACGTCTTGAGTGTCATATCTTATTTTCATATATGCTTTCAACCATTAGTGACAAATATCTTGTTTTCATATTTTAGTAGAACTGCTAGTTTTTTTAACATTGATTATTGGAATATAATTTTTGTAATAACGTTTATTTTTGGGTTATTAAAATTAACTAATTTAGATTTTTTTGATATACTAAAAGACGCACCATACTGCAAAGATAAATCATCCGATTTTTGTAGTGATAAAAATGGTGCATATATTGGGAAATATCACGTCGGTTATAAATTCCGCACCAAATATAAATATGGCCTTAGTTTTAATTTACTTATGGTAATTCCAGCATTATTAACAAATAGTTATATTCTTGCTATTATTTTCGCCTTTTTTACTATTTTGTTAAGAGTTATTTTTATCGATGTAAGAGACGGCGAAATAGGTGCTATTTGGTGTTTATTGGCATTAATTCCGACTATTCCTTATGTATATTACAGGAAACAATTTTTATCCTTAATAGAGAAAATTAAAATATATTAAACCGTGTTTACGCTCGACATATATTATACATTTGACATACAAACATGAAACAATAGGATAGGTAAGTATTATATATTGTTTTATGTCATTCGCAAACAAACAATACCGTGCTTTGTAAACAACTGCTGCTGAAACAATAATACTAATCAAAATATAGAAATATGGTAGAATCAAAGTGAACTTTCTCCACAAATCAAATCCGAGTTTATATTCTATATTTAATTAAATATAGAATATAAGTGTAGAGATATATGGAAGGTCCTTGGTATTGTTATATTTTACGCAATAAAAATCCACAATATGCTCATTTGACCTATAATGGTTCTACTAACTCACCGAAACGCCGCTTAAGGCAACATAATGAAGAAATTAGCGGTGGAGCAAGATATACACATGGACGTGGTGGTGGCTGGGAAATTTATGCACTTGTAACAGGATTTCCAGACCATAAAAATGCACTTTCATGTGAATGGCGAATAAAGCATACTTTAGGTCAACCTGGTAAACGCCCACCCCATCATTGTGGTATGCGTGGTAGGATAATTGGACTAGGAGAAGTATTAAAACTCGATCGTTGGACAAAACAATGTGCCATGGCAAACAAAGATATGAATTTGACGTTGTATTTGGCACATGATGTCGTTGGCCTTATAGATGTTGAAACTTTACCTGCGAATATTGATATGTTTGCGGGTATACCTGAGTTTTGATGATGTTTTTGTTGATTTGGATTTCTTTGTATTTTTTTGTTTGCGTGTTGATAATGTTTTCTTTTGTTTAGATTTACGAGTTTTCCCGCCGGAGTAGCCGGGTGGAGGAGGACCAGGGGGTTGTCTATTTTTTTTTTATCAGGTTTGATTGGCACAACTTTAGATTCGTCTCCGTTTACAGGAACCGTTGAGTATCTTTCATTCGAATTGGATCTAAAGGCTGGCTTTTTTCTTTCTTCAAGAGTGATTATATCGTTTTATCTTTCTTTCTTTGCTCATCAAGTAGTTTTTGAAAAGTTAGTGATGCACCTGGTCCTATTTTGGCCATATCTTTTTTTTTATGAATTATATAATAACCCAACATAAAAATATCTAGGATCGATAAATATACTTAAACACATCGGTTTTAAACCCATTAAAACTCGAACTCGCTGCAATCGTATATGATCCAAAGTTCTCTACATAGAGCCATTCCCCTATCGCCAAATCCGGTAACATTATTTCATCCGCAATCATATCCATAGAATCACACGTAATACCAAAAATCCGACTCTTCAAAAGTTTCCCATCCCGCTCATTAAATGGTAAAATAACGGGTAAACAGTGGTCGAATATCATACAATTAAAACTACCATATACACCATCATTTAACGTATAAATAATGGTTTCACAGTCTCCGTCTACATCATCTATCACCCGTTTTTTTCCTATTACATTGAGAACCAGTGTATGAGTATTTTCTACAAAATAACGCCCAGGTTCCGCAATAAACTGAATAGATCCATTCTCTAATTCTTCGCCGAAAAAATTCCCAATGCCGTCATTCACTCGTTTTGCAATATCTTCGAATTTTACTGAACGGTCGACACCGGGAAACCCACCACCTATGTCTATCATCTTTATAATAATTCCGAGCTCCTTCGCAATATCCGCAGCCTGTCTACACGTATGTATCGCATCATAAAAACTCTCTTCTGAGGAACATCCGCTCCCTACATGAAAACTAAACCCAGTTACGTCCAGTTTCAAGGTTTTGGCAATCATTAACAATTCCTTTACTTGACCTAGTTTTGTTCCGAATTTCTTATTAAATCGGCATTTGCTTTTTGAATCATCTACTGCGAGCCTCAAAATTAATTTTGCATAAGGATGATATAATTTTATTTTATAAAGTTCCTCTTCCGAATCATATGTCATCAGGTCAACATCATTAGACCTGGCAAAACGAATCTGCGAAGACATTTTCACAGGATTCGCAAAAATAATACGCGATGGGTCCTTGGTAATTTCATTGATGGCCTTGATTTCGTTCTCTGAGGCACAATCAAAATTACATCCTAATGATGCAAGTGCCTCCAAAATAACTGGATTCGGATTACATTTTACGGCATAATATGGCGTAACGTTTGGTAAAAGTCGTGTCCAATTCGCATACGAATTTGTCAATGCACCTAAATCGATAATATAAAACGCACGCTCACTCTGGTTGTCTTCTAAAAAATCATTAATAATATCATATGTATCACGATCAGATCCATATAGTTTTACGCCGTACTTTTGGAGAAGGGAATTGTCGAGGGTTTTAAACTCACTCGGTTGTAATCTTGTTTGTTGGTCGACGAGTTTTACTGCGAATTGGTCTATGGTAGTTACTATTATTTGGTCAGTTTGACAAGAACTATTTATTTGCTTCTGATTTTGTCTTTCTTTATGGTTCGTTTGTTCATTATCAATTGAACCAGGCATATACTCATATCATAGATAATAGTTTTTATATATAATATTTTTATTTAGTTAGTTTTTTGTTACGTTTCGTTTTGTTACGATTGGTTTTGGATGATTTTTTGGATTTATTTTTGCGTGAGGATTTCTTTTTACCGCCTTTGGGTTTTCTTTTAAATGGATTAAGACGAGATAACAATGATGATAGTCTTTGTGAATATGTTTGTTTAGTTTCTTCGGGTTTTTGTAAATATGTTTGTTTAGTTTCTTCGGGTTTTTGTAAATATGTTTGTTTAGTTTCTTCGGGTTTTTGTAAAAAAAATTCTATGTCCGCAAGATATTGGTCGTTATCATCAAAACTTTTAACGTCACCAGATTCTACTTTTGGAACGATTTTTGTATTTGTCTCGCTATTACTAAGCAAATAAATCATCAATGGATAATAGAATGTTGTTTTTTTTTCATCGCTTACATTTGGATCGACGGAGTTTACTTTCTTCCAAACTAAGTATAATGGCGTCTGGCCACCCGAATTCTGTTGATTGATTGCCTCTCTCGTTTTAAGTAATTCTTTTACTTCTTCTAGATTTTCACCTTCTTTAATTTTTACAAAGACACTCATAAAGATTTTTATATACATAACTATGACAAAAAAAAATAAATAAAGATATCCTTACATTCAAAACTATCTATGCCAAATTCTCAAATTGCCGAAATCCTAGAACGCTTCAAAAACGATCCTAAAACAACAAAACTCACGGAAATGAATAAACTCGTGCATGTTGCAGTAATTGTATCCCGAGGTAAAATCATTGCTGAAGCTACAAACAGAATTGGATTCAGAGCACAAGGTGAATCCACTTTTTATAATACTGCTGTCCGTGAAAAACGCAATATTCACGCAGAAGAAAACGTAGTGAGGAAACTAGGTGATTATAACCGGCTTCGTGATGCTGATATGTACGTTATGAGATATGGACGTGGTAAAAATAGCGATACCTTTGTAAATTCAAAACCCTGCCCAAAATGCGAATGTTTCCTCAATAAATGTATCCAAAAATATGGTCTTAAAAATATTTATTATACTTCATAAAAAAACAATATCTACACTAATACATTAATGTAGTCGCGTTTTACTCTTTTTTTTATTGGGTCTTCTTTACAAAATTACATATTACACAGGAATAACATCAATCTTGACTACGCCAATGTCATCCGCATCCGTCTCTTTATAATGGCACTTGACAAAAGCATGTTCCTGTCCCTCAGGCACAGAGGGAGCCATGTTCCATTCCTGCATCCATCTTGCCCGTGCAAACTCCGCAATCTGCTCACTGGACTTGTCAGCAAACCATGCCATTTCCTCGGCCCGGTCCTTCAAAACCATATCCCAAAGTCCATCCGAACCAATCACCACCTGGATGGTATCGCAAGGCCCGTAAAGAATCGCGGTTTTGTCAGGTGCGTAACCAGTGACTCCGCGATGGCCCAGAGCCTGGGTCGGTGCAAGCATCGTCCCATTAGGCCACTGCGTATACGTTGACTTAATGCCAATCAGAGAATCGGGATTGATGATTTGGATGTTGCTTGAAAGAGGGTATCTAATGCCAGAAAAGTCACGTTCGAGTCGAGCACGCTCCGAAGGGTTGGAGCTAGTATGCTCCATGCTCAAGAACTCCAGTGTACCATTTTTATAAACAGCGACTTGAGAGTCACCACAGTTGATGCAGACGACGCGATCCGTGTACACTTTCACGAGGCACATTGTCGCACCTGAGCTCTCACCAAATCCAATACTACGAGATGCATTGATGAGGCCGGCCAAGTTCTCGACAGGACGCGTCGTACTGACAATATCGTTCAACGTATCTTGTTTGATGTCACGAAGAAAGTTGATACAGCTGTTGCTGCCATGGCCATCTGATATCATCCCCCAAACGCCCTCTTCGCCAGTTTCTTGGTCTTTGAACTTACCCTGAAACGACTGGTCTTGACCTTTGCACATTTGCTTGAGGGCAGATGTAATCTGGACCGTATGATTTGGCAAGACAGTGTCAGCATCGGGCAAGACAGTGTCAGCCTCGGGCAAGACAGTGTCAGCATCGGGCAAGACAGTGTCAGCCTTGGGCAACTCGGTGTAGCAATATGCAGTGGAATTTTGTCGTGACATAGGTCCTTGTCCTTGTTCGTCTCCATGTCCTTGTCCTTGTCCGTCTCCTTGTCCATGTGAAAACATCATGTCCTGATCTTGGTTCTCGATTTGCTGAAGAATGGCAGCCATAACGTTGTCTGTGCGAAATAATACTAGAAATCCAGATTATAAAAAGTTATTCAATTTTTTATAATACATAAACACATTTTGACTTTTTTAATGTCTTCTTTTTTCGAGATATATTATAAAGTCAATGAATATTCGGTCTTATCCTTTAGAAAAAAACCTGAATTCAATTATAAATGAAACGCTCAAATTTTCGTCACTAGTGTTCTTGGCAAATTTCGTCTATATAGGTCATGACTTCAATACTGCCTTATATTTTTCTTGTATAATGTCCTTAGTCATCGTATCTATTATGATTTATTATTATCCTGATTTTGCGTTTGAAAAATATGGCGATATTTTTTTAGGCTATTTCAGTAAATACGTTATAAATGGGTTCGGGATTTTTATTCACGTTTTACCATTATATTTATTCAAAAATAGACAATCGTTTATTGATTTACTAGATATAAATATTATTTTAGAATCCGCGGGTCTTTTACTAATTTGGTATATTCTTTTTCAAAAACTTGTGCCAGAAGTTTATCCGATGAGTGAATCTTCTATTTTTTATCTTTGTTTTGGATATTATTCGTTGTGGATCATGGCATCAACACTGTATTTAGTTAAGTGAAAATAGGTAAAAAATTGATAATAATATAAACAGTTAAGTTTATATTATATAAAGACGCGGTCATGGAAAATTCAATTGAAACAGTTAATCTAGTGCCTAGAGACGCAAGCGTAATTGCACTCGATATACTCCTAAATACGCCAGAAGATAAAACCGAATTTCGCCAAGCCCTTCGTGAGTTTATCTTCAATCATCTCCCCTATTGTTCACCAGAAATGCGTAGACATCCACAAACATGGTGTATTTTTGAAGAAAATATAATGCATCGATATATACCCGTGCCAAAGGAACCATGGGAGAAAGAAGTAGTGGATATCTACCTTGGAAAAATAGTTATTGATCCTAGTACATTTGGTTAAATTCTTCCGGTGTTAAAATAGTGATACCACGCTCCTTTGCAACCTTTGTTTTATTTGAAACATCCTCCTTTGATTTCACAATCAAAATAAAGGTATTTTTTCCTATTCCATCATCTAAAATCGCACCCGCCCTTTTTATTTTTTCTATACATGTTGCATCACGGGTCTTTGTCATAACAATATGTTTTCCAAAAAGTGGATTTGATTTATCGATTTCCGAAGCAGGTTCTAATGTATTTTGCAGTTCGTTTTTAAATGCTTCACCAAAAGCAGGTTTTTCAGATAATTTACCTTCTAATCCGCATTCCTTCAAAAATTCCATAAAAGCACCAATATTTGCAACAAAACTCTTTGCATTCTCAGGGCCAATACCGGGAATCGCACGTAATTTGACTATCTTTGATTCCGCGGAATCTGGACTGGTTAAAATATCAGGCTGAGCTTCTAAAATAGGCCCAATTTTCCTTGCTCCTAATCCCCGCCCAAGCATATTTGATGCTACCATGATTTTCAAAAGAGATGCCTCCTCAACCCTGGTTTTAATTCCATCATACAATTTATCTGCCATCTTTTTCTTGAAACCATCTACTTTTTCGAAATCATCCTTGCTCATCACTAATATTTTAGCGATTGAATCAAACCCGGATTTCATAATACGCTTTACATTTCCACCAGAAAGCCCTTCTACTTCTAGTGTTGTAAAGAATGCAGTAATATTCTTTTCACGCACTGTAACATCCTCGCTGATATTGTCTAAAATAATATCTACATGAGTATCTGTCCAATGGTATGTTACGGCGGGCATTTTCGCATGTTCAGCAGGCGTAGTCACTGCCTTGATGTGTGGAATAACATCACCACTCCGTATAATCTGTATAACCGCACCTATACCGATTTTATTTTCTTCAATAAATTTCCCATTAAATCCAGTCGCATATTCGATGGTCACACCACCTAAGCGGATAGGTTCAATACGAACTCTGGGTTTTAAGTATCCTGCCTTGCTAGCTTCCCATAAAACATCTACTACCTTAGCTTCGGCCATTTGATCGCTCATGACCATTTTAAAGGCAAAAGCATAATCAGGATTTCCGTCTATACGAGAATGGATATGGTCATCTGAAACAATGACGCCATCAATCTCATATTCATAGCTAGTTCTCCAATCTTTCAATACTTCCGAAAGCTGCTCATTCGTAAGAGATTGTTCCGTCTTATTTTGCACAGTTTCAAATCCATTGCTCAAAAGAGTCGACATTTGCTCGCTTGGTTTCATAGATGGTTCAATTACCTCATAGGTAACAAAATGTAAATCTTTAGTTTTTTCATCGACGGTTTTGCTATTTATGATCCCCGATACTAAATTACGGGGATTTGCAAACTTGCCTTTGTATTTTTCTTCAAAAACTGCTTTTGGCATAATAAATTCGCCACGTACTACGAGCCCCTTGGTTTTGGGTAAATTAAGCGTTGATAAAAGATGCGAAATATCCTGGCCTACGTGGCCATCGCCGCGAGTATATAATTTGGCTTCATCTGAAACATACATTCCACTCACTCCATCTAATTTACAGGATAAAACATAGGGTCCGGTATATTTCTTGGTCCAATTTGCCAATGCACCAGAATCGGGTTTGATTTTATCCATAGAGGGCATGTTAAATGGTAAGGCGACCTTGTTTTTTATGATTGGTGCACCTATTTGCTCCAAGACTGTGCTTTTTGGGAATTTTCTTTCTGTATATTCTTTGACAATATCATATTCATTATCTGTCATTAAAGGATGATCTGTATTGTAATATGCCATATTAGCTACGCCAATTAACTCAGCCAATGTTTTTTCAGGTAAGTTATCTAACACTGATATTCCAGTTTCTTTAAATTGAGTAATTATTTGTCTTGTATCCATTTTGCCTGGTTTATTATTATCACCAGTATGGTTATTATCACCAGTATGGTTTATATCACCAGTTTGGTTTATATCAGTTTTTTCTATTTTTTTATCATTTGATTTTTTTCTGGTTTTATTTGATTCACTGTCTTTTTTTGGCTTTATTTTTAGTTTTATTGGTTTTTCAGTAGGGCCCTGCGTTCCTTCACTGCTTTTTGCCTTTCCTTCGGTTATTATCGGAACAATTTCTACCTCACTTTCTTTCAAATCATTCGTAATCTTTTCGCGTTTTTTATAGGTTCTTTTTTGACCAGGTATTTTTACAGGTTTGACCTCCTCAGGCTCCTTTTTACCCTTTTTCTTTGTCTTACACGGGCACAAATTCGTATTCCACTGAGCCGATTTTTTCGTACACCATTTGCGAGTAGCCTTACTACCCTTTTTGACATGCCAACAACCTTTCCCGCCATAGTCTTCTAAAAATGGCGTGGATTCAACACTAAGATGTTTTAAACATTCTGCACCCGTAGCAAGAGCTAACTTGGATATTTTATCATCACTATCTAACGTAGCAATTTGACTAACGTCGCATTTTCCATCTTCTTTTGCACATACTTCATCACAACTTTCATCATAATTACCACGTTTCCAAACAGTGGCATCATATTTATCTAAACCCGCCTTTGCCTGATTAACTTCTTTTGCCGTTGAGACAACGGCCTGGCCACCTATGCGTTCTGTAGGTTCTTTATATTCCAAACCCAAATAGGTAAATATATCCTGTTCTGTCATGAATTTATCGGCTATCATTTCCTCTTTCTTTTTTCCGGGTTCTTTCTTAGATAATCCATGCTCATTTAAAGTGACTCCCATAGTCAGTGCATGAGCACGCATCACAGTATTAAATTCTTTACTTCCTGTAAAATATAAAATGGCGAATGGAAATTCCTCCGGACTAGAATATAAAAAATCTACTCTTCTAGCAGTACCACGATTTGGCAATCTAGCTATAACCAAACATTTTGATGCCCCGGAAGATAATGTTTCCAAAATGATACTCTCTTCTAATAAGGCATCAGTAAATTTCTTAAAAAGTGATTTATTTGATGAGGTCAAAATCATATCAATATCACCAGATTCAGGAAGGCCACGGCGATAACTACCAACAATTTCGTACTTGGCATCATTATTTTCGCCTTCCTCTTTTGCTAGGATTTTATCCAGAGTTTTTTTAAAAATATTATTATATTCATCAATCTCTTTCCTAGGAATTCGTTTCAAAATATCATCATAATATTTTAATCCTGCCTTTTGACTTTCGTTTAATAATTCGCCTTGTTTTTCACGTAATTCGTCTATTGATTTTATGCCCTTATCAATAAGGTCTTGTGCTTTTTTTGGACCTACGCCATAAATATTACTGAATTGTTCATATACCTCATTCATTGCATATCCAGGTTCTGCCTTTTCTCTTTCAAATAATTGCAGAGTTCCCGTTTGTAAGTATTCTTCCATTTTTGAAATGATAATTGGTCCGATAAATTTTTTACCTTTTAATTGATCGACACTTGTTATGTCTTCTGTTATTCCTCGAACGGTTTCTATGGCACGCTTATATGCCAGTTGGTGAACATTATCTTGCTTCTTTTTCATTAGTTTTAATAAGTCTTCGAGAACCTGAATAAATAATTTGTTATAAGGTGGTTCAAATTTTGAGGGTTTTTCATCTGATGCTGATTGATCAACTGTGCTAGTCGCTACCTTTGTCTCCTTAGGTTCCTTCGGCACTTTGATTTTTAGTGTCTTTTTATTGGGATTAGGCACTTTGACTTCTTTTGGCACTTTTATTTTTAACGTCTTTGGCTTAGGTTCTTTCAATTCTTTTGGCACTTTTATTTTTAACGTCTTTGGTTTTGGTACCTTGGCTTCCTTTTCCTCCTTTTTCCTCTGCTTAGCTATCATTTTTTCTATACTTTTTGCTTGTTCAACAACGGGTCTATCTATTACATCTTCCTCATTTTTCCCATTTTCTATCCCTCCATTTTCCATGTATAATTATATATATTATACATCGATAAAAATAGACTTTTACGCTTTAGAATCCAGGTGCATCCGTAAAAATCTGCGTATTACTACTAGCTACGTCAGCTACCTTGCTTTCCGTAACTACATTAAAAAAATCTGAAATAGTAGTTTTCATATTTAACACACCAAATACTCCGGCTACAGAGCATAAAAAGACAACCGCTGAATCACGAATAACAAATTTGAGAGGTTTCATCTCTTTATCAATAAATTTCATTTCTACAAACTTCATAAAACAAAATAAAACAGTTATAATCAAGGATATCATGAGAACATTTCCAAAGCCAGTCATTGCTGTTTTGTTTCCTATATAAAACAAAACAATAATTTTATCATTTATGTAACGCATACCACTGTTTTTACGTTTTTTTTTATTTCCTAAAGTATTTATTAGCAGGGAACCTACGGTTCCCCTGCGACCCCTCCCTTTTTCTTTTGAAAAATATTTATAAAATTCAATTAGCATTTATGCATTGATGCATTGATGCATTGATGTAATTTAGTTTAATTCTTATTATTTTCAAAAGATTGAATTCCAGTAACCTACCGTTTTATACTAGTATTTATGGCAATTCCTCAAAATCATTCAATAAAATGTCATCGCTCATCTTAATATTGCCTACTTCATCTAAAACATCAAACCCACTTAAATCAATTTGATCGGTATGAATTTTAATACGGTCTTCTTCCTCTTCCTCTAATTTCCTCTGAATCGCCCGTGATGTACTTATTTCCTCCAAACGTTCGATTGTTTTGGGAGCTTCTATCGTTTTTACTACATCAGAGCTATCTAAAACTGAATCAGTATTATCAAATGTTAATCGAGTTACTACTTCTTTCTCATCCAAATTTTTAATAGATGGGACGATTTCCGGGGGTTCATCTTCTGCCGTAATTGGACTCGATTCACTCTCCCCATCCTTTTCGTTATTCTTTGAATTTGTTACATTTTCTTCGATTGGTTCTTCGATGTTTTCAATGGTGATCTCTTCTTCCTGCTCCATGCTTTCATCCATATACGCACGAATAATTGATTCTGTCGGAATGCTTTCACGTATTGCCATCATAATACATTCCTGAACAATGTTCTCAAGTTCTCTATTATTTTTCTGTAACTGCAAAGGAGAAATATTCTTTTCAAACAAATAAACATTCATATATACTTTTCGTGCGGCATTAATATATACTTTGTGAATAAAGGTATCTAATTTTGGTATAGAAATATCAATCTTTTTCTGTTTATTTCCAACCCTGATACAAGTGAGAACCTTTAATTGAATAATATGTACACAAGATATCAAATCCTCCAAATAATTACATCCACTGCGTTCGATAATACGTTTCCGCTCTTCTTCAACAATGACATTATTCCACTTAGGAACCCGAGAAAGCAAATTCTGAAATGTCATTAAATACTTGTTTGCCTCGTCGTTCTCCAAGCACAATTTCCACGACTCACTAAAGATGGAACGAACACCCTCAATAACTAAAGGGGTAAAGATACTTACTAAACGGCTGCACCACTCGTTACGTGCCTCATTTAAATTAGAGATTACAAAGTCGTCCATTGCTTATGCTTATATTGTAGAGATACTTTCTAAACCTTTATTTAAACGTAAAAAAAGGAAATCAAAAATGTATAATAGAAGCAATTTCTCACAACGGAATTCTAATTTTATTTTATCAAAACACATACACGTTGTAGATTTATCCAATTCAGATATTGTCGTAGATTGTTTTATCCATAAAATCAGGTCTAAACAAGAATAGCCCTGTTCATAAAATTGTTTGGCTAAATGGACAAATCCTATATGGGTTCGCGGCGTTTCACAAATCTTATGCTGTATCCATTCCTGTTTCTCTGTAATGTTTTCTATACGATAGAGACCATTAACAGATTGTTCATGTAAATTTACTAATTTACCACTTTCAATGTGTTCGGGCACATATATTTCACAAAATCGAGATAATATCGGGTTTAATAATTTATGTTTGTTCTCCACAATAATAAAAAACCGCGTATTATAACTGAACAATTCAATACACCGTCTAAGGGCACTTTGTGCATCTATTGTCAAAAATTCGGCATTTAAGAGAACAATCGTTTTAAAAATAACGCCATTGTTCATATGAATATTTGTTTTTGCAAAAAATTTAAGCTCTTCGCGGATAAATTTGATGCCTTTTCCGTGAGCACAGTTTACATACATGACATTGGATTTCAGTTTTTGTTTATCATTATTATAAATTTTATTTAAGAATTTATCTACAATTGTGCGTTTCCCAGAACCGGAAGAACCGTGAAAAATAATATGGGGAATTTTGTTCGATTTGTGAAAATAATCTAATTTGTCATATATTTTTTGGTGAGTAGTAAGTTCTCTCAATTCTTTTTTATAAATATGACTATTTGTCGTTGCATTATCTGTCATAGAGGAAGACATAGAAACAAAGGAATTTATCATTTTTCTATTTTTTATTGTAATGTGTTGAATAAATTAAAAGACAAAACCCCTCTATATCTTTTACTTAATCATCAACTTTTTTTATATTCAGTTGTTTGGTAAACACATACCGCTCTGTATGCATAGTTCTACGCCTCAAGTTACAGTTTAAACAAGCGATTAATAGGTTCCCCTCATTATGCCCCATTTTGTTATTAATTCGGTCGAGTGTCCATTGTTTTGGTTCTCTTACATTTTCATAGAGAACCTGCACGCATTCTTTACAATAATAACACTGATTTTTAGATTCTATCATTAATTTGAGAACCTGGTCGAGTTTTATAAAACGGTCGGCGTCAAAAATCTTTTTATCAGTATCTTGGCCGCGATATCCGTATAATTTTTGGCGAATTTGTTGCTGTATAAAATTGCATTTTTCTATATCGACCATATTTTTTTTGTATAATTGTTCAATATATTGATAGGCTTCCTCTGGAATATTGGTATATGTATTTGTAAAGGATTCAGTGGCGGTTACGATACGTTTTTTGGGTCCTGTGGGTTCATCTTGTTCAATGATTCCCTTTTGTCCAATGTTTATTGTTTTTGTAGTATTCATATATACAAAAACAATATGTTATATTCTTTGAAGCGGTACGTCATAAATTTGGTTTGCGACACTAGCAAATCCAGATAACCATCTATAAACGCTATGTGTTTTAATAAGCCGAGCCCTACTAAGTAAAAAAAACTCATATAGCGTATCCTTTATTATATCTTTATGTGCTGCATATCCCAAATGCCCGATATCTATATCAAACATAAAAACAGAATTTTTTGTTTTTACAAAGTCTTTAAATTTCTTAGAGGTACTAATCAAAATCGAATCCTCCTCTACATTAGATAAGAGGTTCTCTAAATATTTGTCATAAATTGCCTTGTTATTATCAATATTTATCATTTCAATATCATTAAGTCGATAATGTAAAACAGAATAATTATGAGGAGATGGCAATCGCTCCATTTTTGTCCTGATATGTTTATCAAATTCTTCATTAGGACATAATATCTCCTTTATGAATAGTTTACATTCTTCTGAAATAGGTTCTCTCAATCGTTGAGACCCATTTGTCAAAAAAATCAACACATCATCAGATGAACTCTCTATATATTGTTCCACATCGCTGATGAAAGGAATTTTATTCTTATTTTCTAAAACAAACCTATCAAATTCATGTGTATGCTGTTTTAAATAATGAGAGACGTTATGCAACTGAATGTCTACAATAAGTCGAAATCCCATTTTTTTAGATAGTTGAAACAAATGAATAGTGCCACGAATCGTATCTCCTAAACCCCAAAAATTATCCGTCTCAGTTGTTACTAAATTACATACTTTATGCGTCCATGCTAAAATCACGGTTTTCATCTATCTATATATTTTCAATAATGTTTTTTATTTCTTCCAAGTCATTTTCACATTTTATCTGATTAATTTTTAATTGTTTGCATGAATTATTTAAAAAATACCAACCGAAATCCCCCCCGCCTGAAACCTCAATAAGGTTCGTATTGGGTTTACAAAATAATATATTGGCCAACCCTCCCCCATGAATGCCAATAACAATTTTCGCATTTTTAAAATATTGGATTTGCTCTCGAAACTCCATCTTTTCAAATATAAGTGCTTGGTATTTATTCCCATATTTGTTTTCCAAGAATTCTTTTAATTTCTCGATATCATTTATCTCACGCCGCTCCTTTCCTGTAGTAACATTATGATTTATTCTTTTTAATTCATCATCAATCATTAATTCGACACGCTCTCCGCGTTCTATCAAAACAACTTCTGGGAACCCTTCATCTTGACTAGTTGGGTCATATTGATACCTATCAAAAATAAATTGGCGGAATTTGTCTACTTCTTCCTTTGTAGGATGATTCGGTCTTGGCGTAATGATTAAATTTAATGATAAATCTTCAAAATGTTTATCGGGAATTTCAACAGATTTTACTCCCATAACTTCTTCATAAATTTTTGAAAATATACCAAGTGATTGAGCTAATGTTTTTCTTCGATATACTACGTCATATTTGTAAAATTCATGGCGTATTTCGTTAAATAAACAATCCATCATAAAATGAGGAAAATGAAATAAACTTCCGCTGCATCGTGTATTGTTTACCTTTATACAATTTTCAATATTGTAATTCATATACATATATGTGTGATTTTTATTTTTTTATTCTTTTTTGATTTGATAATGAATTCCGTTCAATTTGGCAAAATCGAAATCTACTTTATAAAAATCTTCAAATTTCTTAGCGATGTCCCCATCATAAAAACATTGTGTTACAGGTTTCTTGTCAAAATAGTCATTCTGAATTAAATCATAGACTGGATAATTAATTTTTTCATTTCGTTTATTAATATGATCGCCGCGAAATTCTAATACATCTGCGGGTATTTTTACACCATAAATTGATTCTATAAACAAATAATCAATTTTGGCAATATCATAAACAATTATTTCTTTGGGAGAATTGTCGACAAGTTTGCTCTGGAATTTGTCCCAATCCTCACTTAATTGGGGGGTGAAATGGTGGCGATGAATTACTTTAAATTCGTTTTTACATATTTCGTCTACAAAATTACGATAAGTCAATGGGGGTAGATTTGTTGACCATTGATGATAATAATGTCCGTCTTCGCTATATTTATCTAAATATCCTGAAACAATTCTATCATATGGATTTCGTAGAATAATAAAAATAGTATATCCAGAAAAAGATTCTGGAAATGGGCTTGAATAATATTCCTGCATATGGACCCACTTATGATTCTTTTTCGCTAAAAATTGGTATAATTTCTTTATATGGCTACACCCGCATTTTGCCGACCATCCGAAAATAACCTTGTTAATATTATCGACCAAGAAATACATTTTTATATACATGGCAGAAGATTTATTTTTTATTGGTTTTACGAAACAGGTTAATCATTTTTGCCCATCTTGTGTGGTACATTTGTATTAATCTTGAGTACAATTCTATTACGCAGTCAATTATATTTTATTTAGCAATTATTGGCAGCACTTACTATATAATGAAAAAATCCCGTGATTTTCATGTCAATAATGTAGTTTTGTATAATTCATATTCACATTACGTTTCTTCAATTCAAAATGATCAGCAATTAAAAAACGGTGAGATAATTAAAGTTATTGATGATATTAATTATGCGTTATCCGCAATAGGATATATATCAATTAGTATTTATAAAAATGAACTCGGTACTATATTTGCATTAGATACAAACGGGAATCCAATTTTGAATCGCCGTGTTTTGACCATAGTGTATAGTTTTGAATATACTGAAACTAAAGATGGCGTAGATACGTATCATGAAAGTGGTACTAATTTTATTTTCGATGATTTTGGAAAATTCGTTTTTTTAGATACAGACTTGAGTTCTTGGTATTATATAACGGGCGTACAGCCACCTGCGATAAAATTGCTGTCATAATTATAAGATAATTCGCGTAACACTATTTAATAGAATAAACCGTTACAATTTAGAAAAACAGAAAAATAAAATAAAATCAGATAATATAGATGAATAACTTTCATATAAGCACAACCGTTCTTTATACATCTTATGCTAATTATCTTAAGACCTCAACAACCAATATTTTACCTTTGACGAATGGTAAATATTCAGAGTTGATTTCTGATTTAAACGAAGCGATTAAAACCCACCCTACTATTGATATTGCAATTTATTCTGATGCTGCGGGGTCAAAGAGTGTAATTGCTAAGAAATCGATCCTTAATATTAATTATACATATGAACATGAGAAAAAGGCAGGAGACGTAGTTATTACGGTTGATGGCTCAATCACTGTTTTATATTTAGATGGTACAAAGTTTTCTACAAATGATAGTAATACTGTGAAATATTGGTATGCTTTTGACAATGGAACAATTAAGGAATTGGCTTAATTTTACGTAATTTTCTGGTTTTTTTGAAATAATACAAGTATTTCAAAAAATTGAATTAAAGCCTACTTGTTATTTAATTTAGTATATTTACTCCCCCCCCCCGATGAACTTATTAATTGAGGAACTAGACTCTATCACTAAACCAAGCCCTTGTCACTCTGGAGAGAACGGGCATGCCGAATTAGATTGGTCTAACGAACTGTCTGAAAAGATTGTTCA
>Ga0209188_1000069_pt1 | contig 122826 bp, 83 predicted proteins | sample C_130625_EF_Meta_FD_187307 | JGI IMG/M metagenome (GOLD analysis project Ga0209188, IMG submission 187307) | Freshwater microbial communities from Lake Croche, Canada to study carbon cycling - C_130625_EF_MetaG (SPAdes) (version 2) | ecosystem: Environmental > Aquatic > Freshwater > Lake...
CTATTGCTTCCTTTGAATACGGCTACAGCTCCATCTGTTAGGCTATAAATACTATCTGTTGGTAGTTTTCTTAGCAATGTGAAGTCCATTCTATTAATGCTATTTACTCCAAATACCGCTGTTTGAGTAGTATTGGTCACTTTCGCATTTTCAGTGAAAGTGATGGTTGGAGTAGTGCTCGCATTGTTTCTTACAAAGATGGATTGACCAGCTTGTAAGATAGTAGTTGCTTTAGATTGAATTGGAGTAGTTACACCATTTAGAACTGTTACATAAGTTCCTGTAGAACTAAATGTAGGATCGAAATAGTAGAACTTATTAATGCTGCTACCATTACCTTCTATACCAGTTGCAGTTACATTTGATAAATCTACTGGACATACATAAGGATTGGCTACTGCACTAAACGCAGTTGTTGATGAACTATTCAATTTAGATGCACTACTATTGAATACACTATTGCTTACACCTGTAGAGCTATACACTACATTACCGGTTATCAACTTACCTGTTGAACGGATGGCAGTTGCATTTACCATGTTCAGGTTACCATTGATTCCTGCAATATGCAAGGTATCAAACATGCTGAAGCTTCTATCACCTCTTACCAATACGCGATATGGTTGGTAAGGATCTAGAGTAGTTGTTTTCGTATTTGAAATATTAGTCCAATTATTGCTTGCTACAGAGTTGTTGAAATAGGCTGCTGGATTTGTTCCACTTGCAGAATAATCAATACCTGTTGTAGCATTAAAGCCTTTGCTTGTTCCTACCTCACCAGTAATGAAGACACCTGTTCCGCTTGTGTAAGCTCCTGCTTCTTGCCAGTTGGTAAACATGCTTCCTGCATTGGCTACTGATGGTGCAATATCTCTATAACCTCTATACCCATTTGGTATGTAACGCTCTACTATTACATTACCTGTAATTGTACCGCTATTTCCTGATGTGCCCACTGGGGCTAGTATACCGCTACTTGTGATACTATTTGATTTCAATACCACATTACCGTTGGTAGTTAATAAGCCTGATTTTAAGGTTAATAAGCCTGTGATATTTAGCTTATTGCCACTTGTTACTGATAGACCATTGCTATTATTTAAGGTAAAGCTTGCAACTGTCCCTGCTCCATTATATGATTGTGAAGTAGAACCACTTAATACCAATGTACCTGTTCCTGAAATAGTACCATTGTTTCCAAAGTTGCTGGTCACATTCAATGTACCATTGTTTACCAAAGTAGCTCCACTGTTTATGGTTAATTTTCCTACTGTTTGTGTACCACTGAAAACAGGACTTGCACTTGTTGCTGCAATAATTGGATCGATACCTGAAGTTGGTACCCCATTGTTCCAGTTTGCTGCATTTGTCCATGATGTATTGAAAGTACTTGTCCAAGTTGTAAATGGTGACTCAATAGAACCACTGTTGCCGATTACTAGGTAGTTATTACCTGATGCAGGAATTGCAATGCCCGTTTTTGTACCTGTAATGGTAGTAGTTCCTGATGTTGTAATTGCACTTGTAAAATAAGAAGTCCCATTTGTGAATATACCTAACTCATTTGAACCTACTGTATAGCCAACTGCTTTATCTGCTGAATTATATTGGAATGCAATGGTAGCCGTTGTTGGTGCACTTCCTAATACTGACCATTCTAAATTAACCACTTTAGTAGCATCTATTGGTGCATTGGAGAAAGTGGATTGAACTGCAATACTTAAATCAGATGTGCCTAAGGTATTGGTGATGGTCAATGGGGTATAACTTGTAGCAGTACCGATTGGGAACAAAGTAGCAGTATTGCCAACAGCATTTCTGATAAATTTACTATTACCATTTACAACGATATACTTGCTTGCACTTGGTGTACCAACTATAGTTGAGGAACTACCCAATGTAAGGTTATTGGCAGCTAAAGATATATTACCATTTGTCAAGGTTAGTGCTCCGTTTACTGTAACATTTCCACCCAATGAAACCCCTTCAGTATTATTGATAGTCAAGTTATTGAATGTTAACGCTGGGATAGTTTGAGCAGCAGCACCACTAAAGCTAACCGTACTACCTGTGTTAGTGTAAGTACCACTTCCAGGTATAAAGTCAGCACCAATAGCTATCACCCCTGTACTTGAAAGTGTTCTGTTACCTCCCGTTCCATTCAAAGTGCCGTTGTAAGTTCCTGCAATAATAGTTTGCGTTGAAGAACTACTATATAAAACATTGAATGAATAGGTCTTACCAGATGGCAATACGAATGCCGAAGTGGTGATAGTGTTCAAAGTGCCTGTTCCGCTAGTGCTGAAGCTTCCTAAAAGATTATGACCAGATAAGGAAAGCGTACTGCCATTGGCAATTGTGAGTACCCCATTGATTGTGTAGCTACCGTAGGTTGATACATTGCTGCCAGAAGTATTGGAAATGGTGAGGTTATTAAAGGTATGAGTCCCTTGTGGTAGTGTTTGAGGTCCATTAGTGGCATTGAAAACAACCGTGAAGGACCAAGTTCTGGCGTTTCCGCCGGAGCTAATACCCGTTGAAGCATTAATGAATTGATTATATAATGTACCCGAGCCAGATGTGGTGAATGAAGCAGATGAACAAGTCAAAATTTTCGTGTTCATGTCAAGCGTACTTCCCGCATTGGTAATTGCCAAATTGTTGGAAACGGTAATATTGCCAACCGCAGTATTGGTTCCACTTGTGTTGCTGATGGTCAGGTTGGCGTATGTGCCAGCAGGAATGGATTGTCCACCTGTCGGATTATTGAAATTGACCCCAAAAGACCATGTAACTGAACCAGAAATAGGCGTGCCCGAAATACTTTGTGTCAAAACAGTACCAGTTCCTGAAGTAGCGGCTCCGTTATTGATATTCAAGGTATAGGTACCCATATCCAACAAAGCATTGGTTGGAAGATTCAAATTGGTTGTGATGCTTACAGTGCCTGCTGCGCTAACCGTAGCATTCGTGTTGGTGATAGACAAATTAGCATAAGTAGCACTAGGAACAGTTTGTGCGGTTGTTCCTGCGAAAGTTACGGAACTACCAGTACCCGTAAATGTTCCTGAACCAAGTGTAAATGCACCTGCAATCACAATTGTTCCGGTTGTGCTGAATGTCCGGTTACCACCAGAAACGTCCAAGGCATTGTTGTAAGTACCCGCAACAATGGTCTGGGCAGAGGCACTAGCGTAAGAAACATTGAAGGAATAAGTTCTTCCCGATGTGATAGGTGTAGCTGTTGTACCTAATATTTGAAGGGTACCTATACCACTTGTGGTAAAATTTCCAGTAATAGTAGAACTGGTGTTGGCACCAGTATTTAAAATACTGCCTGAATTAATCGTAAGTACACCATTCACAATGATAGAATTATACAAACCTGCACCTAATCCACCTGTTCCAATTGTTAAGTTATTGAAAGTATTGATGCCCTGTGGTAATGTTTGAGCAGCTGTTCCATTATAAACTACAGTGAAGTTCCAAATCCTGCCAGTTCCTCCAGTGTTAATGGTATTAGAGCCAGTAGTAATGTTTTGCATAGATAGCGTTCCACTTCCTGAAGTAGTAAATGATGCCCCACATGTTAGAGCTCTAGTTACAGGGAAATTGAGGTTACTGCCTACATTTGGCAAAGACATTAAGCCATCAACGGTTATACTTGCATTTGTGTTATTTATACCACTTGTATTACTAACTGTTAATCCACCATTATAGAAACCTCCAAGAATGGTTTGTCCACCAGTAGTATTGTTATAGTTTATTGCAAAAGACCATGTTTTGCCTGAACCAATGGGAGTTGTTGATGTATTTTGGGTGAGCAAAGTACCAGTACCCGTTGTGGTAGTACCAGAGAAGGTTAAAGCATTTGCGCCCATATCCAAGCTTGCTCCATTAGCAATATTGATACTGTTACTAATTGAAAGTGTGCCACCAGCAGCAACATTAGCATTTGTATTAGTTATTGATAGGTTTAAGAATGAACTAGCAGCAGGAATGGTTTGTGAAGCAGAACCATTGAAAGTAACGGTACCTGATGAGGGTGAATATGAGCCACTATTAGAAAATGAACCTGAAACATTGAAACCACCACCAGTTAATGCAACACCATTATTAATAGTTAAGTTATTGAAAGCAATCGTTCCAGCACCAGCTAATGCAGCATTGGATGCAAAAACAACGGTACTCGTTGTGTTGGCCGTAAAAGTTCCATCTACTGAAAAGCTGCCATTTAAAGTGAGTGTTCTTCCATTACTAAGAGTAACAATGTTTCCAGCATTAATTGATAGGCTTGCTACATTAGGAGAAGTTTCTATAATTAAATCGAAACTTCCTTGCTTATCAATGGTTACCACAGCACCTGTATTTGGCGTGACACCCGTTGACCAGTTAAGGTCATCGTTCCAATTGCTGCTGTTTGTTCCTGTCCAAGTTGGTGCTTGTATAAAAGACCAACCAGTATTGCTGCCACCGTCAGTTGAGTTAAGTGCGGTAATATTGGTTCCTGCATTATTGCTTTTACTTACTGAAACATAGGTTACTGATGCATTGGTAACATTGATATTTGCAACAGATGTTGTACTGGAAGCAATAGTTAACAATTGACCAGATGCCCCATTGAGGGTCAAAGTACCTACAATGGTCTGTGTTTGACCAGCAGCGAAAGTTAGCGTAGCTGCTGTAGCAATTGTTTTAGAAAGATTATTGAAAGTGTTAGTGCCAGAGATAGATTGGCTTGCGCCATTCAATACTACAGTACCACTATTGTGGGTGTATGTGCCGATATTACTCCAATTACCCCCTACTGAAAAGTTTCCTGAAGGTGCAACGAAAGCACCTCCAGAGATTGTGAAATCTTTGGTTATTACCAACGTGCTAGGTGCGGTAACTATTCCATTACTAATGATTAGGTTATTCAAGCTGGCACTATTGGATCCCAAAGCGGAAATAGTCATAGTATTACCCAAGCTCAAAGTGTTTCCAGAAGCAACCGTATAAGGGCACGTTATTCCTGAAATAAAGGATGAGGATACCGCAACGGTTCCAGAAGAGAGCGTTCTTGCTACCGAAGCTCCTTGACCAAAGGTGATATTGCCAGTAACAGTTGCAGTTGGTGCGGCTGATAAAGTGATGGACGTACCACTAATTGCACTTACGATTACGTTGTTGTTGATATTTGAACCTGTTACTAATTGCCCCAATACGATTCCAGTTGCAGAAGCAACTACGATTGGATTTGTGGTTCCGGTAGAAGTAGTTGTTGTAGTGGCAGTAGAAGCACTTGAAGCATCAAGAATCGTGTAATTGCCCGCAATGATATTTTGATTTGATGTATAACTTCCATAATCTACTTCAAAAGTAAAGCTCTTGCCTGCTGTACCGAATGCAGTAGTGGCAAGTGTAAGCAATCTTCCTGTACCACTTGTGGTAAATGATCCATTCAAAGCATTTGTCGCTGTGTAAAAGGTGCTGCCATTAGAAATCGTCAAGACACCATTAATAGTATAGCTAGTATAGGATGCAGCAACACCGCTTGTTGTACTGATGGTAAGGTTGGCGAACGTATTGTTTTGCTGGGGCAATGTTTGGTTACCTGCAGTGCTGTTGTAGTTTACATTAAAAGTAAACGTACGTGCTATATTATTGGTATTGATGGCACCCGAATTTGCGGTAACTTGGGTAAACAACGTACCCGTACCGGCAGTAGAAAACGTGGCACCCGTAATACCACAAACAAAAGAATTGGTTTTCATATCCAATGTACTTGCCGCATTGGTCAATTCAAACTTACCGTTGACGGTAACTTGCCCGTTAGCGCTATTGTTACCACTTGTATTGCTGGTATTACTAATAGTTAACCCATTGAACGTAGTAGATGAGTTTGACGGGATTGTTTGACCTCCTGTTGGGTTATTGAAATTGACTGGAAAATTCCATGTCATAGGTCGTGTAATCGGGGAAGAGGATGTATTTTGGGTGAGCAAAGCACCTGCACCTGCACCTGTTGTTGTGCCATTAACAGTTAATGTATATGCACCCATATCCAAAGTATCTGATAGGTTCAAATTGGTGCTTATGATAAGATTGCCACCTGCGGTAACATTGCCATTAGCAGCGGTATTGGTTACTTGCAGGGTGCTATAAGTCATAGCTGGTATGGTTTGTGGGCTTGATCCTCCAAAAACAACCGTACTACCTGCTGTAGTATATGCGCCTGCACCATGCGTGAAAGTATTGTTGATGTTAATAGTGCCGCTTATAGTTCTGGCACCTCCAGTTCCGTTCAAAATACCATTGAATGTACCTGCAACAATGGTTTGTGCAGATGCACTTGTATAATCTACTTCAAAAGCATAAACAGCACTTGCAGTCAATGGGGTTGCACTCGTAGAAGCGGTCTGTAAAATACCTGCACCACTTGTTGTGTAAGTTCCACTCAAATTAGCAGTACCCAAATTCAATGTATTATTTGTAGCGATTGTCAATACCCCGTTTACTACAATATTACCCCCAACAGTTGCCGTATTGGAAGATGCTTTCGATACAGAAAGGTTGTTGTAAGTAAGCGCAGGGATAGACTGGCTTGAACCATTGTAAAGGATTGTTCCAGCACCAGCATTGAAAGAACCTGTACTGGAAAGTACGCCTGAAATATTCAAAGTACCGCCTGCTGTCATGGTGAGTGTTCCTGCATTTGCAAATGAAGTATTTGCTGTTAAAGCACCATTTATTCCAAATGTCAACGTACTTCCAGAAACAATCGTAATAGCATTAGGCGCAGTAGATACCGAGTTGTTAACAGTAACCGCATGATTAATGGTCACTACACTATTAGCTGGCGGTATTACGCTGCCACCAATCCATGTTGCAGCTGTATTCCAATCTCCTGCAGCTTGGCTGCTATAACCCAAATAGGTGAAGTTGGAAGACACAGTATTCCCACTGGTTGTAACTGATAAGGTAACCGGTGAAAATGTGGAAACTACTGGCACAACAAAAGTGAGGGTAGAGGCCGTTTGACCAGTAACGGCCACTGAAGACCCATTAAGGGAAATAGTAGAACCGCTTGTAAATGTTATTCCCGATCCGGTTATGGTAATTGTTTGACCAAAATAACCAGTGTTTGCAGTTTGACCTGAAATAACTGGGGCTGTGCCAGCAGCTGAAATATTGCCCGTGTAACCAATGGCTAGATATTTCTTAGTTACTCCACCTGTAATTACTGAATTACTAGCAACTGTATTAGAAGAAACCGTCCCCAAAATATTTGTATAACCTAAGTTTGTACCTGTACTCAAACCTATTGAAGCGCTTGCAGTTACATCTGCGGCACTTGTTAATGCAATTTGAGCGTTGGTAAATTGATTATTAGTAGAAAGTGTCCAATAAGCACCACTTAATGAATACAATGTATTATCTATTGCACCACCATTTACAGCTAATTGGCTACCAGATGTAAATGCTTGAGAAGTTACAGTTGCCACACTAGACCCAGTGGTTGGGTTTACAATTGTTAATGGATAATAAGTAGTTCCTACTCCTATTGGTAAGTTATAGTTAGCAGCACTTCCATTTGTATTTGCTGGTATTGAAATGGTCATAGGCCCATTGATAAAAGAACTACTGCTTCCAGTAGTAACAGCAGCAGAAGAAGTAACTGTAAGAATATTAGTAGCGTCTGTAGCCATGATTCCATTGGTAAGTGTCAATGTACCACTAACAGATATTGGAGTACTAAGAGTAATTCCTCCGCCTGTTTTGTTTACAGTAAGGTCAGAGAAAGAAGTAGTACCTGCACCTGAAATGGTTTGAGTACTTGAACCTCCCAATGTAGTAATATTTGAAGATGAAGAGAAAGTTCCAGCGTTGCTTAAGTTTCCATTTAACTGAAGAGCATTTGCAGCTGCTGAAAAAGTGGAACCGCTACTAATGGTGAATGTTCCATTAACAATAATGGCACCACCTGACGTAGCAGTACTTGAACCTGTATTTGAAATACTTAGGTTTGAATAAGTGGCTGCAGGTATTGTTTGACCAACAGCCCCATTGAAAACAATCGTACTTCCTGTTGCTAAAGTACCAATTGAAGGATTAGTAGTATTAGCAATCGAGAGGGTAGCATTATTTGAAACATTGATGGTACCAGTAACCGTATTGGCTCCAGATGCTATATTAAAAGAACAAGCATTGGTGCCGTCTCCTACTACAATTGTATTTGTTCCAACAGACCATGAGGTAGTTAATGCAGGAATATTTGTTGCATTTCTTAGCGTAAACACTTGGCCAGAAGTTGTAAAACTATATGGATTTGGACCAGTACCATCTGTATTCAAACCCCAACTAGTTAAACTGGTTACTGTACCTGAACCATTGTAATAAAAATTACCACCATTTGGCACAAATGCCAATGAACGCCAAGAACCATTAGTGGTAGATGATTGAAGGATGGATTCTGAACCACTAAATGAACCTGTTGCACCTCCAGCATCAGTTATTGCAACCAATTCACTTCCTACAGTGGTTATCACTCCAACCTTTCTTGTAACATATACCGCCACATTACTTCCAGATACCTTAGCAATTACACCTTGATAAGCTGCATTTGCACCACCTGCTACATCATATCCACCCAAAAATGTCCAAACTGGACTAGTAGATGTACCACTATTATAATATTTTAATAAGCCAAAATATGAAAAAGTTAAGGTTGCAGATACACTTACAGTTGTGGCTTGTGATACAGTAATTGTTTTAGTTCCTGTATTTACACTTGTTATCCAAGTATTTGCAGGAACTCCTGTTCCTTTTACAACTTGGCCAACTGCAATGTTTGTAACACTATTCAAAATAAATGTAGTATTATTTGTGACGGTTGTTACAGTTGTTTGCTGACCAGAAAAGACAATAGCTGTTCCCGGGTTTCCACTACTAGGACTACCCGCTAAAGATGCAGTAGTAGCAGATGAAATGGTTACCGCACCAGCAAAATTCAGCGTAGCAGCACCTGTTCCAGCTGTAGTTGTCCCACTAAAAACAAGTAATCCAGTTGTGCTATTATAAGAACCCACTGTTGTAGTTGTACTTACAGACCCTGTGGATGAAGCACTTGTGACAGTTACACTCATCCCAGCTACTATTCCTAGCCCAGTTGCAATTGTTATTGACTGATTAGTTCCAGTTGTTAAAGTACCTGTTGTACTTACTGCCGGTGTAGTAATACCAGTTACAGTAGTCCCTGTAGGTATACCAACACCAGTCACATATTGTCCTACAGCTACATTTGTGGTAGATGCAACTTTTAAAGATGTTGCCCCGGAAGCTGTTGTTGATGCAATATTTGTAGAAGTAGATTGAATACTACCCCCAAGTTCGCCAACATACATTACATCTGTTCCTCCTTGGTTCAGAATATAAAATTGAGTAGGACCGCCAGGAGCAGCAGAATTTGTTCCATAGGATAAAGCAACAGGGTCTATAGGTGTTGTAGAATTGGTAGTTGTTGTAGGAAAAGTACCCCTTGTACCTAAAGAAGCTAACTTAATTCCTGCACCACTACAATAAAACTGACCGTTATATGGGAAATAATACCTAACAGAATTTAATGTAGATAGATTGGTTAAGGCACCAGATGAACCAGTGTTATTAAAATATTGTGCTGAGTTTTCTGAACTTGCTAACAAGAAATTAGTGGCATCAGATGTATATGCAGCTCTTGGTTGAAACCCAACATTACCAGTAAAATTAGGTGTATTGGTAGAGAGAGTATAAGCAGTTTGGTTTGAAGCACTACTTAATGAATTAGCTGAGATAGTTAAATAGGAAGAAAAAGTCAAAGCTGCTGCAGATCCAGTTGCAACAGTTGTCGTTGTCCCTGAGTAAGCCACAGTAAATGAAGTGGTGTTAACAATTGATGTAATGTAAGCATTTGTAACACCTCCTGTTAGCCCTGCAGTTATCACCATACCCTCTTTCAAACTACTTGTATTACCACTATTCAAATTTATAGTAGTAGTTGATGCTGCTCCTGTCCAAAAGTAAACTGCTGAACCAGTAAACCCAGCTGTAGTAGAAGAAACAGTAGCACCTAAAGGAATATTGGCACCATAAATAAAATGTCCGCTTGTAAAAGTTCCTGTACTAGCTGTATAGCCTACAGTTGTCTTTCCGCTTACTGTAGCAACACCACTAACTGTAGCCGCAGGAGTGGTAACATTAGGTGTAGTGAAAGATTGTGTAGTACCATCGTATTTCACAAGACCTACATTTCTAGCTGTAGCAGTTACTGCACTAGTGTACAAAGGACTTATGCCAGTTGGGTTGTAGCCTGCAAATGACAACCATTGACCATTACCTGACAATGAAAGTCTACCCTCATCTGAAATAGCAGATAAAGTAGTACCTGAATTAAGGGTATTAGAAACGGTTATAGTTTGTGCTTTGGTACCGGAAGAATTGTACTCATCCAAGAATATTTGATTGCCTCCAAAAAATGCAGAACCTGAATTACCTGCCCTTAACACAACAAAATTACCGGATGTAAAAGCTTGTTGGGAAAACCCGGAAATATGGCACAATGCCAATAATGCAACAAAAACAACAACCAATTTACTTTTCATAAACGAGAGATTTAATTTATTTTTCATACAGCAAGATTTGTTCTATTTATTAAGGGTTAATTTATTATTATTTGATGTTGAATTCGTATGTTTTAATTGTTGATACCTCATTAATGCTTCTAAATAATAATAGTCAGCGTAAACCAACGGCACATCTATTTCTGATCCATGTGGCAAACTGCCGGTACAGTGTTTTAATACAAAATTATTGTTGGTTCCTATTTCAGCAGTATAACTATTAGAAGACAATGACTGAAGCATTTCTATCGCTGCTTGCTTATAATCTATTCCTTTTTTTCCACTGAATTTACTTAAATCTATTAAGGCAGAAGCGACTATTGCGGCGGCTGATGCATCGCGAGGTATGTTTGCATACTTTTGTGCATCGTATTTAAATAGAGGTTTATAGCCTGGCTGGTTGACGTTAAAATCCCAATAAGGTACTTTGTCTTTTGGTAAACGAGTATTGGTAATATAAAAGTCGGCCAAGCGTTGCGCTGTTTCCAAAAAGCGTTTATCGCCTGTTTCCTTATAGGTCATGGTGTATCCGTAAATGCCCCAAGCCTGTCCCCTAGCCCAAGTGGAATTATTAGCATAGCCTTGAAAGGTTTCTTGGTTTAGTACTTTGCCGGTAAGTGTATCGTAATTCACTACGTGATAAGTACTGTTGTTTTGGCGAATGTGGTTCTTCATTGTGGTGAGCGCATGGGTAACGGCAATATGCCGATACATGGTATCGCCTGTAACTTTAGAAGCAAAGAATAATAACTCTAGGTTCATCATATTGTCTATGATTACTGGAAAATTCCATACTGTTTTACCATCCCAAGAAGTACGTTGATTCCAACTTTTTATAGTGCCAGTAATAGGATTGAAACGGGACGCTAAAGACTTTGCTCCCTTTACCAATACCGCTTTGTATTTTTCATCATGGGTAAGTCTATATGCATTTCCATAGCTACAATACAACATAAACCCTAGGTCATGATGCCCTGTAAACCATTTCAGAGAATCTAGTGCTTCTGTAAACTTTATAGCTTCCTTTTTTATAGTTTCATCTTTAGTGGCTTCATATGTGTACCAAAGATCACCTGCAAAAAAACCACTTGTCCAATCATAAATGTCTGGTGAAAAAAACAAACTGCCATCCGGTTTGGTAGTTCGAGGGGGTTTTGCTGGATTCTTTGCTTTTTCCAACATGAAACTATACTGAGCTTTTGCTTTTGCAAAGGCTTCTTTTGTTTGTTGAGCATTGGAATTGTTCAACACAAGTAGGGTAGCAATGAAAAAGATTAACATCCTACACTTTCCACTACTATTTTTCAATTTTGATGTCATATTGCTATTTTATTAAGAAGACTAATTAATCTATGAATTATTGGATAGTGATATTAAGTGATTTAACTATTTGGTTACTTCCAAATTGATCTGCATTTTTAGCATTAAAAACAATAGTATATATTCCTACTCTATTAAAGATGTAGCTATAGGTTTTTAAACTTGGATCAACCAATGTCTTTATTGAGACACCCCTATCAGGTAAAACTTTTGTGAGATTAACTGCTTGAGAAACAAGCCAATCCTCATTGGTGTCGGCATTTTTATCTCCCCCACTCATTCTGAATAAGGATGTGGAAATACTCCATACTCCAGCAGGATTGAGCATATTAATACCTAACCAACTACCCGAAGACATATCTAGTATCTTGGTTGAAGTACTGTCTTGTAGTTTATTGATAATAGACAGATTTCGGATTGACCACGCACGTTGAGAACTCACACCATCTTTTTGATCATAATACCTAAATCCAACATAAATAGGCGTATCTCCACGAATAAAATCAGATAAATTAATGATTCCGGAAGGAGTACTATCCTTGCCCGTTGAAAGGGTTGCTCGGGAAGTAATATCTGTCCAAGTGGCATCCTGTACATTGGTGGAATCGTAAGTACCATTGAAGTCAGAAGATACCATCAATTGTAAAGTGTTCAAATGGCTTCCATACTGTCGATACGTTAAAAAACTTAGCATGGGTGTTCCTACTGCTAAAGTTCTATCTTTAAATTGATATTGTGACCCATTTTCGCCAGAATAAAAAACAATATAATCGGCATTACCAGAGATATTGAAATTAACTGTATCCCCTACTTTGTATGTTGACGATGCAGTAGTTACATCAAATGACAAACTGCTCAGTTTTGTCTTATTGCAAGCAACCCCAAAGACTATAAAAAATAAAACCCAAATTGCTTTTTTCATAATACCATTTTTATAGTGAATGAACCCATATTAAACATTATTTTACAGCTGATACAGCTTCGCTATTCTCAGCCACATTTTCTATTCTTTTCTTTTAAATCTGATAGGTTTTAAACCTGTCAGATTCTTTATCTGATGAGTTAAACCCCACCCTTAATTGTGATTAGTAAAAACTACCACCCTGGATTTTGTCTTCCAATGCCTGGATTTAATGAGATTTCATTGATGGGAATAGGAAACAAAACATGCTTGTTCTGTATATTATTTCCTGCAAGAGCAGCAAACTTGAAGTTGGCCGGCGCTGATGTAGTGATGAAATTTGCCAAATCCTTCATGGTTGCTACATACATTCCCCACCTAATCAAATCATTTCTTCTCAATCCTTCAAAGCATAACTCCCTGTATCGTTCGTCATAAACAGCTTGTTGGAAGCTACCATAATTGATTGTTGATGGGAGATCAGTAACAGTACTTGGTGTGTTAATTACTAGACCATATCCACGTCTTCTTACTTGATTTACTGCTTCAATATCCGCAGAGGTTGGGCCATTATTCAATTCATTTTCAGCCTCCGCTTTCATTAGCAATATATCTGAATAACGCAGCAAAGCAAAATTGATGGAAGTGTTGTTTTTTGTCTTATTGGCACTTAATTCGTACTCTCTTCTCCATTTGGCTGCACTTCTGTTGTAGATGGAAGTAACTGTAAAATCTTTCTTAGTTGTTACACCATTTACAGTATTGAAACTGTACGGGCTAATAGACCAATCCCTTCTTTTATCTGAAGAAACCAATTGCGTATTGTCTGCAAAAGCATTAAACAGTTTTGCTTGAACGTTTATTTGAGCATACGAAAAACCAGTGTCTAAATCGTTACACAATATTCCATTGTAACTACCTAGTTTACTTGGTTGAGGATATGGATTCCCAATACCGGTACCATAAAATTCCACTTCCCAAATACTTTCTTTTATCTCACTTTTATTTTGACAGTGATTGATGAAAACCTGACTATAACTTGGGTTGAGTGAATGAATACCTGAATTAATTACTTTATTAGACCAATACAAAGACTTGGAATACCAAACGGAATGGTCATCAGTAAATGGAAATCCTGCCCTAAATAAACAAACTCTTGCTAAAATACCCTCAACTGCTGATTTAGTCACTCGCCCTCCAAAACCATAATTGGTAATAGGCGCTACCAAGCTATCAGCAATCGTCATGTCGTTGATTATTTGTTCATACACCAATTTTGAATCTATACGAGGAGAACTAATACTATCTGGTGAATTGGTAGCATGTAAGGGCATTGGTACATCTCCCCAATTAGACACCAACATGAAATAATAAAAACTTCTTAAAAATAGTGCTTGTCCTTTAATCACATTTCTATTCGAATCCTTCATTGAAGGCTTATTAATATTATCAAGCAACAAATTTGCTCTATTAATGCCTTCGTATAAGTCTTGCCAAGTATTGTATATATAACTATTAGAAGAACTAAAATTAAGTACTTGAGGCCCATTAAACAAAGTGCTGTTTTTATATAATGACTCATCTGTCGGTACTCCAAAAACACCCCAAATAGAATAGGCAAACAAATTATCGCTAGCAAGGGTGACATACACACCTGTTAGGGCACTATTTAATTGTGCTTCTGTTTTGTAATAATTTTCAACTGGTATTACGGTTTGTGGTTGCTTATCTAAAAATTTGTTACACGAAGCAAATTGTAGTAAGCCTACCAATAAAAGCAGGTGGCAAGCGCCCGTTTTTAACTTATCTATGTTCATTAATTTTAACTTAGTCATTTCATCAATCAATTAAAAGTTAACATTTACGCCAAAAGTGATGGTTCTGGCACGAGGGTATGTTGAGTAATCTGAACCAGGAGTGAGGGCAGTTTGATAAGCTGAAACCTCTGGATCTAAACCAGAATATTTAGTCCATGTATATAAATTCTGGGCAGATGCATAAACCCTTATAGAGCGAATACCTACTTTTTTATACTTACTTGAAGGAACATTATACCCCAATTGAACCGTTTTTAAACGGAGGTAGGAACCATCTTCAATAATTCTAGTAGAATAGGTACCTGTTGGCCCACCGCCACCGGTTCTGTATATATTGGTGTTTTGATTGGTTATAGACCAACGATTGGTGTATGAAGCAAATTGGTTCAAATTGGCAGCACTAAATTGATTGCCATCAAAAATTAGTCTATTGATATTAACTAAATCATTACCGTAAGACCATTGAAAGAAGATATTAAGGTCGAAATTCTTGTAAATAAAATTGTTGCCTAAACCACCTACATGTTTAGGATATGGGTTACCGATGGTAGTAACATCATTATTGTCCACTATTCCATCACCATTAATGTCTTTGTATTTAATATCCCCCGGCTGAATGGCATTTTTGCCATTAGTAGTATAAGGCACATTGTCTTTCAATACATATTTACTGCCCAATAGGTCAAAATCACTTAGTTGATAGACCCCTTCCCATATATACCCTATTATTTGGGAAATGGGTTGACCAATTTTAGCCATATACAATGGATCGCTTGGTCCATTCCAATACACAGAAGATAACAGTGTCTCTTGGTTTTGAGTAAGAGCTATTACCTTACTTTTATTGAAGGAGATATTAAATGAAGTGCTCCATAAAAAATGTCTAGACTTTACATTTTGGGTGTTTAAGGTAAACTCAAAGCCTGAATTTTTCACTTCGCCAATATTTTTAAAAGCCGTTTCATAGCCTACTGATGCTGGAAGCCTAGCATTGAGCAACAAATCTTTGGTATTCTTTTGATAATAATCTATTTGAAAGTCAATTCTATGGTTAAACAACCCTACTTCTAAGCCTAAATCGCCTTGATAGGTGGTTTCCCATTTTAAATTCCTATTACCTATTGAATTGGGATACGATCCACGGTCATAGGAATTATTAAAAGGATAACTAGCAGAAATGGGAGCAGCAATAGTGTACCAAGGTGCAAAATCTGTTACTCTGTTGTTACCAGTTATACCATAACTAGTACGCAATTTGGCTTCAAATAGTGGTTTCCATTTTTGGGCAAAATTTTCATCAGTAATCTTCCAAGCAAAAGCCACAGAAGGAAAATAACTCCACTTATTAAAAAACTTAGATGACGCATCTGCACGATAAGAAGCCGTAAACAAATAATTTTTATACAATGTATAGTTTACCCTTCCTAAAAAAGAAACAAGCGAATTAATAAGTCTATTAGAATTTACAGTAAATGGAATCCCATCTCCAATTGCATTGATTCCTAATTCATCATTGGGAACTTGAATAGCTCCATACCCATTTGTTTCTGCAATTGTTTCTTGATAAGTTGCTCCTACAACAGCGTTAATTTGATGGTTTGGAGTAATACTTTTATTGTATGTTAATGTATTTTCATTTATCCAATTGTTCGTACTTAAAAAATTAATAGAACCATTTGGTCCGTTAGTACCTACAGGACTTTGCGGGTTTCCTCGAGAAGTATTGGAATTGTAAAACACCTGGTTTTTTTGCATTGACCTATTTACACCACCAGTAATTCGAAGACGCAATTCTTTGGTAAGATTATATTCTGCATAAAAGTTGGCTACCAATACATTCGTAATTCTTCTATTAAAGGTATTGTTTGTATTAGTAATAGGATTGGAACGGTAATCATTCACCAAAGAAATAGTAGAATCGAAGAGTCCGTTCAAGAGACTTTTATTGGTACTATCACTAGAAACTGGCCTATACCCCCAAACGCTATACATTAAACCGAGAGAATTGCTAAACCCAGAAGCGGAAGTAACACCCCCATTAGCAACAAGATTGCTGTAATTTACATTTAAACCTATTTTACACTTAGTATTAATAGTTTGGTCTAGTACCACTCTTCCTTGATAACGGGTGTAATCTGAATTAATCACATTCCCCATTTGGCTAAACCCAGAACCCGAAATGGCATATTTGGTATTGGTATTGCCTCCAGATAAAGACAAATTATAATTCTGAATGGCAGCCTTTCTAAAAAGCATATCCTGCCAATCTACCCCTACTCTATCCTTATAACTATCCAATGTTTTTCCATTGGTAAAAAAATTACTAGCTGCGGTAGATGCGCTTCTTTCAGATTGGTATTTCACATATTCATAAGGGCTCATCAAGTCCAATTTCTTGGTAACTCTTTGAGTACCATAATAGGAATCGAAAGAAAGAGTTGGCACACTAACTTTACCTTTTTTAGTAGTGATAATAATAACACCATTTGCACCTCTAGCTCCATAGATGGCAGTAGCTGATGCATCTTTTAATATCTCCATCGACTCAATGTCGTTAGGATTCAATACATTATTATTAGGATTCTCAATAGGAAAGCCATCAATTACATATAAAGGAGAATTGTCTTGGGTAATTGAATTGTTTCCACGTATGGAGATAGTGACATTTGAACCAGGTTGCCCATCATTGGAAGATACAACTACGCCTGCTACCCTACCCGCCAATGCCTCATCGAAAGAACGAACTGGGGCTTTATTTAATTCGGTTAGGTTTACTTTAGATACTGCTCCAGTAGCATCTTTCTTTTTTACTGTGCCATAGCCAATAACTAAAACTTCATCGAGAGCAGTGTTTGCTTCTTTTAATGTGATGTCTAACTTATTACCATTAACTGCTTTTGATACAGTACCAAAGCCTATGTAAGTAAATGATAGAAGCGAATTTTTAGTTGGCACTGTAATGCTGTATACCCCATTTGCATCTGTTGTCGTTTTTTGGGTAGATTTACTTAATGATACTGTTACCCCTTCAATAGGTTTGGAAGTAGCAGCATTTATAACTGTACCTGATACCTTAATTGTGTTTTGAGCATGTGCAAATGTTGCAAGCACAAGTAAGAAACAACAGTAAATTGACCGAGATAATAGAGCAACATTTTTATTTACTTTCAATGGCATAGCAAACATTTTAAGATGTCACTAACCCAAAACGCTTATTCCTTTACAGGGTTTCAGACATTCACATGGTGGCGCATCATTTAGACAGCAAAACTAGGGTTCCACCTTGGATAAACGGGAATCAAATTGTTTTGAATAAGGTACAAAAACGTGTTTTTAGATTTAGAAAAGGTGTTTTAAGGGTATTATATTGTAGAGACAGGGCATGCCCTGTCTCTACAATATGCCTTATCTCTACAATATGCCTTATCTCTACAATATGCCTTATCTCTACAATATGCCTTATCTCTACAATATGCCCTATCTCTACAATATGCCCTGTCTCTACAATATGCCCTGTCTCTACGAAATGCCCTGTCTCTATAAAAAACCGAAATTCTATAATTGATTAAATTGATTTAATAATATATGTGGCAATTCCATTTGTGGCAAAATAAAATGCCACAATAAAATTACCACAAAAATGTGGCAAATAAAATGTGGCAAATAAAAACGCCACATTTGTTTTGCAACGCTTATCTTTACATCATGAATAAAAATACGAATCAAATACAAGAGCTGAGAGATGCTTACGGACTTTCACAACAACAATTGGCTTTGCTTTTGGGAGTAAGCCGATCTTTAATGAGCATGATGGAAATAGACAAACGAAGTTGGCCAACTGGTACTACTCTGAAACAAATAGCTTTAGAACCATTTTTATTGCCAGCAATTCCCACTGATTTGAAAGCACAAATTGATGCAAAGCAGCAGCAGCTTGTAGATGAAAGAAAAGTATCTAAACAAAATTCATTATATAAGAAAAAGCAGACCTTACGTAATTTCAAAATAAAGCTTGAAGATTATAAAACCCGTGAACAACAAGCAATTTCTGCTCTAAGGTTGGTAGATAAAGTAAAAACTGATTGGCCAGAGAAAAGTCCAAAGGAATTGGCCATTCATCAAACAATATGGGATGTTCTTTCAACAGAATCTTGGATAAAACTTCAAGAATATGGTCAAGCAGCCCAAGCGGAACTACAAGAAAAGATTGAAGCACTTGAAGTGGAGATAAATAGATGGGAAGGGGTGTGAGGAAGGATGAGAATACTTAAAACCTTTTATTATTTACTAAAGCTTATCAACTATGGTATAAGATAAAAACGGATTTAGAAAAAAATCAATACGATTTTAAGTTTGGTAATGACAAACGAACTTCCTAGTAATTATTTTAGAAGGTAGCTTAAAATCACCTCACACTAAACCATTTCCAAAACAATTATAAATAATCTTGAGTCACAATTCATCTTCAAATGGGGCAAATTCATTTTTAATTTTTTTACACAACCGAAATGTACAGATAACATATAATTTTTGCAGACATTTGAGTAGTGTGATTTGAAATTTCCTAGGGTCTAATAAACAATAAAAGACCAATCGTTTTGCAAGTAGTGTATCTTTAAGTAATATCACCGTAATTTGCTTTCAATTGCCCGCGAAAAATAAGTTATGATTGCATTGCTATTCAAAATGCTAAAGAAATTTGGTGTTTTATATTATCTTCTCTTTCTACTATTTTTTCAACCAACTGCTCTTGTATTTGGTCAATCTAATTTAATATTCAAGCACCTAACAGCCGAAGACGGATTATCAATCAGCTCGGTAATTTCTATTGCGCAAGACAGTACAGGCTTTATGTGGTTTGGGGCAAAATATGCCCTTAACAGATATGATGGACAAAGCATAAAAGTGTATAAAAACAACCTTAAAGAAAAACCGAACATTTGGTTTAATGATTACATCCGAGTAATATTAACAGACAGAACCAATCATTTGTGGTTGGGATCAAATAATGGACTTAATTGCTACAACCCTACTACCGATGAATTTACCAACATACTGCCAAATGTAAATGTCTTTAACTTGTTGCTAGATGAAGCCAATAATATTTGGGCTGCCACTGAAAAAGGAATTGTTTTCTTTGAAAAAGGGGATAAAAAATACCAAAAACACATAGCCATTAATATAGCAGCCAAAATCATCAATTCTACAAACAACCTAAATACCATTTATAAAGATTCCCAAGGCAACCTTTGGATTGGAACAAGGCTGAATGGCTTATTAAAAGGCACAGTAATTGGCGATACTTTTATTGCTGAGAAAGTATATAATACAGGCAATAATTTGCTAGAAGACAATTTTATTGGGTGTATAACAGAAGATAAAGAACACCAAATTTGGGTAGGAACAAGGTCGAGTGGATTGAGTATTATTGATACAAAAACAGATAAAATAACTCACTTAGCACATAATAACAATGATCCAAATTCATTAACCAATAACAATATCAGAAAAATTAAAGTGGCTCGAGATGGGAATGTGTGGGTAGCTACTCAAAATGGATTGTCGATTGTATCACCAAAAAAATTAACGATTGCCAATTATCGATCTGACCCCAATTCAGACAATAGCCTCAGCCAAAATTCTTTGTATGATATTGTAGAAGACAGGCAGGGCTGCATGTGGGTGGCCACTTATTTTGGAGGTGTGAATATCATCTATGGCAATACAACCCCTTTCAAAATACAAAAACATACCAAAGACATTAACTCAATCAGTAGTAATATTATTAGTGAGTTTAAAGAAGATGCACAACACAATTTGTGGATAGGCACAGAAGCTAGTGGATTTAATTATTATAATAGAAAAACAAACGCTTTTACCCATTTTGAAAACAAAGTAGGCGACAAGAATAGCCTTAGTTCTAATTTAGTGAAGACCGTTTTAATAGATAAGAAGGAAAACATTTGGATTGGCACTAGCCTTGGTGGGCTTAATGTATATAATCCTAAAACCAACAGTTTTAATTGTTTCCGAAACCAATATGGAGACACCAATGCATTCAATTTTGATGAGGTAAGGTGTATGATGGAAGATAGCAAAGGCCGTTTTTGGGTGGGTGCTATGAACGGATTAGACTCGCTAGATAGCGATAGAAAGAAACTACACCGTATAAAATTTAAAACAGAAAACCCCCATTCTATCAATAACTTCATTTATACCATTTTTGAGGATAGAGAAAAAAACATTTGGCTGGGAGCTGAAAATGGCATCATGCTTTTAGAAAATGGCGCAAAAGATTTTATTATTTTCAACAATGACAACGTTAAAAACCTAATCTTTTCCCACATCAATTGTATCCAACAAGATAAAAAAGGAAGAATATGGCTGGGCATTTACCATGGCGGGCTTTGTTTATTTGACCGAAAAAATCTTTCTTTCAAAACATACAAACAGGAAGATGGACTATGCAGTGATAACGTGGTTGGGATATTAGAAGATGATAATGGCTTTTTGTGGATAAGTACAGACAAGGGCTTAAGTAAATGCAAACCAGAGGAAAATTTTTATAGAACTTATAATTCTCATGATGGCTTGCCTAGCAATGAATTTAATACTAGTTCTTACTTTAAAACAAGCTCAGGAGAAATGTTTTTTGGTGGCTTCAATGGGTTTGTAAGCTTTTACCCGAAAGACATTACCGATAATATTCTACAGCCTAAAGTGGTTATAACAGAATTAAAACTATTCAATAACCCAGTTGCAATTAAAAGTAATGATGGCATTTTGAAAAAGAACATTAGCTACACTGATACCATCTTTTTTAAACATAATCAAAATATTTTTAGCATAGGCTTCTCTTGTTTAAATTTCATTAAGCCTTCAAAAAACAATTATGCCTACAAGTTAGAAGGTTTTGAGCAAAGATGGAATTATGTAAATACCCCTTCTGCTACTTACACCAATCTTTCACCAGGAACATACAAACTTTTGGTAAAAGCAAGTAATAATGATAAAGTGTGGAATGATGTTCCTACCACACTTACCATTGTTATTCTTCCTCCACCTTGGAAAACATGGTGGGCTTATTTGCTATATGCCATTGCTTTTGGTATTGCCAACTATGTAGTTATTCACTATATAAAGGTGCGTACTAAGTTAAAAAGAGAGTTGTACTATGAACATCTTTTGAACGAACGTCAAGAATATGTTCACCAGATGAAATTGGAATTCTTTACCAATATTTCACATGAACTTCGCACACCGCTTACCTTGATAAAAGGGCAAATAGACATGCTCCTAGAAACATTTAGGGAAGAAGGCAAAGCCAATAGATTATTGCTCAACATCAAGCAAAACTCTGATAGATTGATTCGTTTGGTGAGTGAACTAATGGATTTTAGAAAAGCAGAAGCAGGGCATTTGACATTGCATTTTTCTGCGAACAACATTGCTCATTTTGTGCATGAAATATTTTTGTCTTTTAGTGCGATGGGAGAGAAAAAGGGAATTGACTATCAATTTGAACAGCCAGAAAAAGAAATGTTGGTGTATTTTGATAAGATTCAAATGGAGAAAGTGGTGTTTAATATCCTATCAAATGCCTTTAAATATGTACCAGATAAAGGATATATCAAGGTAAAAATTGAACAATCTTCCACACAAGTAATTGACATTTCTATCACAGACAATGGCAAAGGCATTAGTCAAGAGAATCTAAACAAAGTATTTGAGAACTTTTTTCAGGTGGAAAACAACCAAAACCATCTGGGTACTGGTATTGGTCTTGCTTTTTCTAAGAGCATTGTAGATATGCACAAAGGAACAATTACTGTAAATAGTACCCAAGCAACGGCTCAAAGCCATGGACAAACCTGTTTTAAAGTGAGTTTACTTACTGGGACCGCACATTTAGATAAAGATGCTATCATCGGTGAATCAAGTTTTAATGAAAATATCGAAAGTTATTCAACCACTATTGAAAAAGATAATAGAGCAATAGAAGAAGCGCAAAGCACAAAACAAGATGCAAAACAAAAAAACACCCTTCTAATAGTGGAGGACAACACAGAAATTAGAGATTTATTACGAGAATCGTTTAGTAGTACCTACAAAATAATTGAAGCGGTAAATGGAAGTGAGGGATTAAATTTAGCTTTTGAAGAAATACCAGATTTGATTATTAGCGATGTGATGATGCCAATAATGAATGGAATGGAACTATGCAAAAAACTAAAAGCTGACGAACGTACCAACCATATTCCTGTGATTCTGCTCACTGCTAGAACAGCCTATATTCATCAAATGAATGGATTGGAAATGGGTGCAGATGACTATATTACCAAACCTTTTGACATGAAACTTTTGGCAATAAAAGTGAGCAACTTATTGTATGCAAGAGAAATCATTCGTAAGAAATACGCTAAGAAAATAACCTTAGAACCCACTTTTACTGACAATACACCCGATGATCCTTTCTTAGAAAATATGGGCAAACTAATAGAAGATAATATTAGCGATACGGAGTTTGGCGTAGATCAATTAGCTAAAATGCTTTATATGAGTCGTTCCGTATTGTATAAAAAAGTTGCGGCACTTACTGATATGACGGTGGCCGATTTCATTAAAACATATCGACTAAAAAAAGCCGCTTTCTTACTTAAGCAAAACAAACTTTCTGTAACTGATGTAGCATTTGAAGTAGGATTTGGGAATAGAAAATACTTTAGTAAAGAGTTTAAAAAACATTTCGGTATTTCTCCTTCTGCATTTACGAATGATGAAGATGTGGAAGATGGAGAGGAGGAATAGTTAGTTGTGTGATTTAATTGTTTACGAAAAATCAAATTTATTACTTTACAACTAAAGGTGCGAATAGAATTTTAATGGGTGTAAATGAAACTTCATTTTAGTTGCGAGAAAATTATTTGAATTATTTTAATTAGGATTGGGAAGATTGGATTAGGGGTGTAGGGACAATTATGGACTTTTAGACTTTTAGGACTATGGGGACTATTAGTTGAGGGAATTTCAGGAAATTAAATGGGGGTATTTGAACTTAGCTATAAAATGGCTGAGACAATTGGATAATTGTTTACCCCATGCTAAAGCAAGTGGCTATTCATTTAGTGGGGAGAATCTACGTTTACAAATGGATTTATATTACTTAGCAGGAATAGTGAATGATTGATAGGCCACATCGTTGCAACCATTTCCAGAAACGATTAGTTGCACTTGATAGGTAACTGGTGAACTGCCTTTTGGGTAAGACACTTCGTGATAACTATTGTAATCATTATTGGTTGTTCCATTACCAAAGTTCCATAGAAACCCATCAATGCTACCATGTTTAACTGTAGATTGGCTATTGAAAGAAACCAATACTCGATTGGCATCTTCTTTTTTCCAAATAAAATAAAAACTTGCTTTGGGCTTTGGATCGGGGCCTTTGGCATTGATGGCTTGGTGTGAGGTATAAATGATTCTACCATCTAAAACAATATATAGGATAACATCATAATCATTCATATAAGCAAAGGAATGGTTTATTGAGATTCCTTTACCATCGCCTGTGCCATCGGAGAAATGCCAAAAATATTCAGCACCAGAAGGCACATTGGTTGCTTGAGCAGTGAACGTGAAGTATTCATTGGTACATGCATCATAAGCTGTGGCAGTATATCCTCCTGAGATGTTGTAAGTTCCGGGAACTTTTACATACAATGTAGTATCGGCTGTGCAGCCAGCATCGGTAGTAATAGTGAGTTTTACAGGATAATTTTTGTCTTGAATTTCAATAGGAAAGCCATGCCTAGTGAGTGCGGCTGCATTGGAAGAAGTAGTACCATCGCCCCAATCCCAGAAAAGTTTAACTATTGAGCCATGATTTACACTTGAAGCACTATTGAAGGTGAGGTAATTGGGATTGTCGTTAAAATCTTGCTTGTACGTAAAAACGGGAACAGGGCGAATGGCTTGTCCAGCAGCTTTTACACCAAAACTGGTAGCCTGAATGGTTTGATTGGATTGATTTTTCAAGGAAACTATCACTACAAAAGGAGCCGCCACATTGTATCCATGCGAAACTGTTTGTCCGTCTGCAATATGACCATCGCCAAAAGCCCAATGAAAAGTGGCACCATTAGGCAAATTAGCGGAAGTGGCAGAGAACGCAAATATTTCAGAAGAAGGATAGCAAGGGTCTGTTTTAGAAAACGTAATGGTAATATTATTGGCTTTAATGATAGTTGTATCACCAATGGTGGTATTTCCAATGACAATAGTAGAATCTACCGTAGTATTAGTAGGAAGTGCATCGTTTTTAGCACATCCTGAGAGAACGACAATTATAAAAATAATAAAGAAGTGGGCCAGTTTATTCAACATCATTAGTAGGTATATTGTCCTATTACAGGAATTTTGATAGTGGCATAGCTTGTATCCTTACAGCCAGTATTGCCAGTAACAATAAACTTGATGGTGTGATTAACCTCAGCAATTCCTTTTTGATAAGCTTGTAATTCGTAAGTACTGTTGGTATTATTGTCGATAGAAACATTATCAACATACCATTCATAACTAGAGATATATCCGTGAGGCACATTAGCAGCACTATACATGGCCCATTTTACCAAATTGGCATCTTCGAAGTTTACATTCTTAAAAAACAAAGCTTTTGGGCGAATATTTTGGCCAGCAGTAATAATAGATTTGTGTGCGGTGTAAATTATTTTGCCTTTTAAAAAGACATACATTTTTACATCATATGTATTTTGGTACGTAAACGTGTGGTTTATAGCACTATTACTTGTAGCAGTACCAGTAGCATCTGAAAAATCCCAAGCATAAGTAACGTTTGAGGGAGCACCTTGTAATTTAGGCGTAAAGATGAAATATTCAGCAGTACATTTATCGTATTGATTTACATCAAAGTCGCCAGAGATATGGTAAGTGGCAGTGATAGAAACAGGTACAAATGCAGTGTCTGTGCAGCCAGAAGAAGCAGTAACTATTAACTGTACCGGGTAAGTAGTATCGTTTGCAATGAGATTAAAATTGTGTTCCGTATTGTCAGGCGTTGCTCCACTAGTAGTTGTGCCATCGCCCCAATTCCATAAATAGTTATTGATTTTTCCTCGAGGTACCGTGCTGCCATTGGCGTTGAAATTCATGTTGTTTGGATACTTTATATCGAATATCTGCGCATAAAAAGAAGCATGAGGGGTTACTTGCTGGCCGAATGCTTTTACATTTACAGTAGTGGTATTTAACTTTTGGCCATTGACATCTGTGATGGTAAGCGTAACAGTATAATATCCAGCATCTTGATAAATATTTCCGACAGTAGCGGCACCAGAAATGGTGTGCCCATCCCCAAAATCCCATTTATAAATTGCATTTGAAGGAAAGTTAGTAGCTGATGCAGTAAAAGCAAAAATTTCGTTGCTAGGGTAACATTGAGAAGTTTTACTATATAATATAGTTACATTTCCTACAGTATAGCTTACGGTATCTTTATAAATAGAGGTAGCTCCACCTATAACGGGAACGATGGTTGAAGTGCTATCGGAAGTTTTGTCGGGAGGTGAATCAGCGGTTTTAGTGCAAGAAGTTGCTAAACTGAAAAGAATGGCAAATGTAAAAAGTATATGACAAATTTTATTCATTGGTGAGTTTATATTATAAAGACTGTAAAAAAAGCAAATAAGTAGTACAAAAATACCTTGAATTTAAAGATTGTAAATCCCTTAAATGAGGGGGAATTTGTTTTTCAATTAATTTCACACCATTATAAATACTATTTACAAAAGTATCAAACGAAAATTAATACCCTTAAGTATAGCACACTAAACAAATAATATGTCTTTTAAAGAAATTAGAAAAAAGATTTTGTCGGGCGATTTTAGTAATCTGTTGAGTTTTGGAGAAAGTAAAAGAAATATCCATCCAGCCGAGGTAGCTAAAATGTTTGTTTCCTTGCCAATAGATGTTGCATTAAAAGCCTACAGTTCTTTGCCAGAAAGCAATGAGATAAAAGTGTTTCCGTATTTAGAATTGCCTGTACAGAAATATTTAATTAAAAAGCTACCAAACGAAAGAGCAAAACGCATTTTAAATGAACTAACCTCAGATGATAGAATGATATTTTATTCCTCATTAAAAGGAGTAGAAGTTTCCACATATATAGACTATTTAAATGAAGCGAATAAAAATGCAGTTCATAATTTATTGGGATATCCCGATAAGAGTATTGCTCGACTTATCAATACTGATTTCGCTACCATTCATGCTGAGCAAACAATACAAGAAGCCTGCGATCATTTACGCAATCATCATAAAGATACTGAAGCTGCAAATGTAATTTATGTAGTAAATGAAGAAGGGAAATTGGTAGATGATATTCCTGTAAGGCGCTTTGTATTGAATGATCCATTAAAAAAAATAGAAAGTATTTTAGATGGCATTTCAGTAAGCCTAAAAATGACAGATAGCAAAGAAGATGCTGTAGCTAAATTTAAAGAATATGACAGAGTAGTACTTCCAGTAACAAATGCAGAAGGAATATTACTTGGGGTTCTTACAGTAGATGATGTACTTGATATGGAAGAGCAACGGTCTACAAAAGATATACAGCAATTTGGGGGGTTAGAATCATTGGATTATCCATACGTAAATACTAGCTTTTTTTCTTTAATTAAGAAAAGGGCTGGTTGGTTGATTATCTTATTTCTAAGTGAAACGCTTACAGCTACAGCAATGGGATATTTTGATGCAGAGATTTCAAAAGCAGTGGTATTGGCATTATTTGTTCCTTTAATTATTTCAAGTGGAGGAAACAGCGGTTCTCAAGCAGCTACACTTATTATAAGGGCAATGGCTTTAAAAGAATTGAGCCTTAAAGATTGGTGGTTTGTAATGAAAAGAGAAATTTTATCTGGCCTCACACTCGGACTTATTTTAGGTTCAATTGGTTTTGTACGAATAGCCGTTTGGCAAAACCTACATTGGTATAACTATGGAAGTCATTGGTTCCCTTTGGCAATAACCATCTTTTTTTCATTAATTGGCATTATTACTTGGGGCACACTAAGTGGCAGTATGGTGCCAATGGTATTAAAGAAATGTAGGCTTGACCCAGCTACCTCTTCTGCACCATTTGTTGCGACACTTGTTGATGTAACTGGACTAATTATTTATTTTAGTATTGCAGCTGCTTTACTTAAAGGCACACTACTGTAATTATAAAAAATCAAAAGTTATAACATAATTCTAGCTGAACAGCGAATAAAATTCACATTTCTTCTGCTTTTTTTTAATTAAAAGCGGCCTATTCGCCTAATTCTTTTAAAATAATTTTTTTTTACAAAATTTGCGTCCTATAATTGCGCATCTTCTTTTTTATTCACTTGTTTAAATACTTTTAATGAAACATTTATTCTTGTTCTTTTTGTCGGCATGCTTAATTGGGCAATCTTTTGCTCAGATAAGTTCTAAGTTAGATTTAGAATTGCTTTTTGGAAAAAACGAAAGCTTAAAGCGAAAAATTTTTAAAGATGGTAATACTGATTACATTGTAACAAGTGCTTACACTGACAATCAATTGAATTTGAATCATGTGTATATCCAACAATCTTTTAAGGGGATTAACGCATACAATGTTATACAATCACTTGTTTTTAGAAATAACGAGTTGAGATACTCTTCAGGTAATTTTATTGCTCATTTATCAAACAAAGCAGGAAGTGAAATTCCTACATTAACTGCTATTGATGCAATTAATAAAGCAACCAACCATTTAGGTTTGGCTCCTGTTTCAACACTTGATGAAGTATTTAATACTTTTTCTCAAGACAAAAAAATTATATTTAATACAGGAAATATTGCACAAGAAAATATTAGAACAGAATTGGTTTGGGTTACAGTTGATGCGGGAAAATCTGTTCACCTTGCTTGGGATATATCTATAGCACCATTAAAATCTTCTGATGTTTGGCATATTAGAGTTGATGCTCAAAACGGAAATATTTTAGAAAAAGGAAACTATACTGTATATGAAAAAAGAGAAACTAAAAATGTAAATATTGGTTTTGCAAATACTACAAAAAGTATTCATCAACGTATAAGTGCTAGCTTAAAATCCAATCAAATTTTAAGTCGTTTAATGGCGCCACCTACTACCACATCTGCTACATATTACGTAGTTCCATTTCCAAATGAAAATCCTTATGTAAATGGATTAGCCATCGAAACAGATCCTTGGAATAAGGCTGGAATTAATAATGATGCAACAACCTATGGATGGCATTTTAATGGTGCTACTAATTATAATTTATCCCGTGGAAATAATGTTTCTGCTTATGATGACAGTTTAAATAAAAATGCTCCGGGAAGATACGATACTTCCTCAACGGCTATCCCTTCCTTAAAATTTAATACTCTACCAGATTTTACACAAGAACCTACAACGCGTTCTAATAGAAAATCAGCTATAACCAACTTATTTTATTGGAATAATATAATGCACGATGCTACCTATCAATATGGCTTTACAGAGCCTGCAGGGAATTTTCAAAATAATAATATTTCAAGAGGAGGTAAAGCTGCTGACTACGTAAGAGCAGAAGCACAAGATGGTTTAGGATTAGACAACGCAAATTTTAGTGCACAGCCTGATGGACTAACTGCAAGAATGCAGATGTTTTTGTGGACAGCCTTGAAAAAAACAGGATTAATTTTAAACATACCAAGTTCTTCTGCAGCAGGTGATTATACTTTCGTAGAAAGTGCTTTTAGTACTGCTAATAAATTAAGTGCAACTGGTGCAATATCAGGAGAGGTGGCATTGTATAATGATGATGCAGCTGGTACAGCCCATAGAGCTTGTACAGTAGCTTCAACGAATCCATTAACAGGAAAGATTGCACTTATTTACAGAGGAGGATGCAATTTTACCGTGAAGGTTAAAAATGCAGAAAACGGCGGTGCAATAGCTGTAATTATGGTGGATACTTTAGTAGGTGCTACTCCTATTATTATGGGTGGTACTGACAATACCATTACTATCCCTGCAGTAATGATAACCAATGGTGATGGAGCAGGTATTCTTGCTGCTTTAAAAGCCAATGAAACGGTTCCTGCTACAATCAATGTTCCTGTAATAGGACCTAAATTCGATGGGGATTTAGATGCAGGAGTAATGTGTCATGAATATACTCATGGAATTTCAAATCGTTTAACAGGTGGTCCATCTACAACAAGTTGTTTAAGCAATGCGGAACAAGGAGGTGAAGGTTGGAGTGATTATGTAAGTCTTATGCTTACAACAGACTGGACAAAAGCAAAACTTACTGATGATACAATTAGAAGATTTATTGGTAATTATGTAGCTAATCAAAGACCAGATGCTACTGGTATTAGAAGAAAACCATATACCACTGATATGGGAGCTAATCCACATATTTATAGTGACCTATCTACTTCATCTGAAGTACATGATATTGGAGAAGTATGGTGTTCTGCATTGTGGGATATGACTTGGGCTCTTATTCAACAAGAAAGCAGTATCAATCCAAATATATTTAATCCAAGTGCTGGCGGTGGAAATGCGAAAGCTTTACAACTTGTAATGACAGGTTTAAAACTTCAGCCTTGTAGCCCTGGTTTCTTAGATGCAAGAAATGCAATATTGGCTGCTGATACACTATTATATGGTGGGGCACACGTTTGTACCATTTGGCAAGCATTTGCTAATAGAGGAATGGGGTATAGTGCAGACCAAGGAAGCAACACTGTTTGTGGAGATGAATTGGATGGCTTTGATGTACCTCCTTGTACTTTACCACTTAAACTGTTAAGCTTCAATGGTTCTCCTGTTGAGAATAAAGTGGCGCTTCGTTGGAATACTACTGCAGAGGTTAATTCCAAACAATTTATTGTTGAGTATTCTGTAAACAATACTTCATGGACTTCTATAGGTACTGTAGCAGCAAAGAATACCATTGGAAACAATGAATACGCTTTGACTCATACTCAACCAGAAAACGGCGTAAACTACTATCGTTTAAAAATGATTGACATCAACGGTAGTTTCTCATATAGCTCAGTAGTTTCTGTAAAATTTGCAGGCAAAGAAGGCATTAGCATTTATCCTAATCCTGTAAAAGAAACAATTAATGCTGAATTATTTAAAGGTAAATCAGAGAAAGCGACTGTTTCCATCAGCGATATTACTGGAAGAATTTTAGTTGAAAAACAAGTTGAATTACAAAAAGGATTTAACTTAATTCAATTAAACACTTCTGAATTAACTAAAGGAACTTATTTATTAATTGTGAATGGTTCAAACAAAACTGTTAAACAATTCATTAAAGAATAAATAAGTTAATTGATACAAATAAAAAAGGCTCGATATTTTATCGAGCCTTTTTTATTTTAAACTTTTTTTTATTGCTTTATCAAATCTTTTAGAGCTTTATCTAAAGCATCAAACTTAAAATTATAACCTGCTGAAAGTATTTTCTTGCAACTAACTGTTGCACTTTTTAAAACCTCAATACTCATTCCTCCTAATATAATTTTCAATAAAACACTTGGAACATGTATGGAAATATAAAAGCTTCCCTTGATGATTTTTGCAAGTGTAATAGTGAGCCTTTGGTTAGTTTCTGGATTAGGAGCTACTGCATTATAAGCTCCTTGCATGTTTTCATTGTCCATTGAATAAATAAACATTCTACACAAATCCTCAATATGAATCCAGCTTATTACTTGTTTTCCTGAACCTAAAATGGCAGCTACCCCCATTTTAATAGGTTTTACAAACTCAGCAAGTGCTCCACCTTCATTTGCTAAAACAATCCCTATTCTTAACTTAACAAGTCTTTTCCCTAATCCTGAAACCGGCTCTATAGATTTCTCCCAAAGTTTACACGTATTTCCCAAAAAAGCATCATCAACTTTATCATCCTCATCAAATCCGTTTTGTACACTATTAGGATTGTCTGCTCCATACCAACCTATTGCAGAAGCACTTACAATAGCTTTTATGTTGTTAGGAGTTTCTTTTATAGCCTTTACTAAAACAGCACTTGAAATTGTTCTACTTTCTACAATTTCTTTCATCCTAAGTGGTGTCCATCTTTTGTCTGCTACACCAGCACCCGCTAAATGAATTATGTAATCTGCTTTTGCAATTGCATCTTTGTCAATTACACCTTTTTCAATATCCCAATTCGCATATTGCATCCCTTTTGTAGATTCTGTAATCTTCTCCTTGTTTCTAGTAAGAATAATTACTTCATCTCCCCTATCTATTAGCATTTGAGAAAGCCGTTTACCAATCATACCAGTACCACCAGTTATTATTATTCTAGCCATATTTATTTTTTAATGAATACAAGTTTTATCAATTATCGTTCGAAACATATTGGGTAAAAAAATTTGAATGATGTTATAAAGTGTTATGGATGCTTTAAACAAAAACGCCTCAGAAATTAATTTTCCGAGGCATTTTTAATTAGGTTGTACTATCAGTATATTCTACAAAGCTTTTAAATTGAAAATTAGCTTTACTACATAATAATCTTGACTTTTTGCTGTATAAGTACTTGGTGTATCGTATCTATTAATTCCAATTGTAGGATAACCTGTGCTGTAACTTAAATCGATAATAACATATTTTTTAATTTTAACTTGTAGATTACCAACAATAGCTGATGCTTTATCCGTTTGATCTAAGAATAAACCAGGTTTAATCCATGAAATAGTATCCTTTAATAAGTATTTAAACCCTGCACCTACGCGATAAAAATTATAATTATAATCGGCTTTTTGATAATCATCTCCAACTTTATTTTGCTCCCAATTACCACTTCTATTTATAAAAGAACCTCCAATAAATGGCTTAATAGGGGAACGATGCAGGTTTAAAAACAAATGTAAGTTGGCACCATAAGTAGTATGATTGCCACTAATATCTGCACCATTATTTAGCCCATAACTTACAAAAGGATTCACTTCAGCAGATACCAACGAATGATTAAATAAACCAACAGTTGCTCCTAATTGCACCAAAGGATGCGATGATACACTAGTATTTGCCACTTTATTCACCGCACTGTCTTTATTTACAATCAAAGGAAGGTGCTCCCACCCGATTGCTGGCTGAATATCCAGTGAAAATTTAGATTTATTTAAAGCTTTCTTTAGTAAGATACTGTCTTTTTGTGCCATTAATTTCTTTTGAGCAGCTAAACTATCTTGTACTAGCTTTTTTTGAGATTGAAGGGTAGATATTTCACCAACTAATGAATCTTTCGTATGCCCCCACTCTTCTCTCAGCCTGTTTAAACTGTCTTCAACTAGTTGTTTTGCAGTCAAAGATTGAGGCACTCTTTGTATCAGTTTCCCTTTTGGCCCAGCTATAGATTCCCCAGTTATTTTTACTGATAAATCTTTTACAATTACATCTTTTATTCTATTTATATGTCCACCTACAACCTTTATTCCTTTGCAATCTAATGGTGTAACCACCCCAGTTTGGCTATTTCCATTATCAGTAAAGTTGCCTCCAGACGATTCTTGCCCAGAAACCAACACGGTATTGAATTTAGTGGTCACTAATTTCCCACAAACAGTTTTTGCCACTACTATACCCGTTACTTCCACTGCTTGTGTAGTTGCATTTCTTAGATAAACAGAAAAACCTTGCCCTCCTGCTAAACTATACTCATGCCTTCCTGTAACCACCACTACACCTGAAACAGATTTAGTACTCAGATTTTTCCAAGGGCTATTATCTTGTGAAAAGCTTTTTTCAACAACTAAAAAGCCTATGCCTATTAAAAATATTTTAAAAAACTTCATACTACAATGCATTAAAATGAACGTTAATTGGTTAATCAAAATGAAAACAAGTCTTATCTTTCCTAGCCAACCAACCTTTTATTATTAAATATGCAACAAAGTAAAGTGATATAATTTCATGTAGAAACTATAATATACTTTTCAACTTCATTTTGAATGTACTACTACAAGCAATTAATCAGTAAACGGTCTTAAATGTAACTTCTTTGAGAATTGATTAAGCAAACTTATTTTACAATCATAGGTAAAAGCTTTTACTTCAATCCTCTTAAAGCTGTTCTCACTAAAAGAAACAAATAGATGCCATTTCCAAAACCTACCAAAGCATCTAACCAAATTCTTCTATGTAGAATATCTATTCCGTAAGTAATATTGGTTAATACAATAACAACTACAGCAGCCAAAAGCAAATTTGCTTGAGCTTTACTTTTTATTCTTTTTCTAATATCAATTGCTGTGAATACAAGAAAACTTAGTATCAGTAGGTGAATGCCTAATTGAATATAAAAGAATGATTTCTCCAGTTTTGGAAATAATAATAAGCAAGTAACTCCTATCCCAACGAGCACTGATAAAGAAAAGAAGATGGTGTAAGTAAATCCGAAAAAACTATTGCTTTGGAAAATAAAACAAGCAAAAGCTATATAACTAACAGTATACAGATTGATACCAATTAGTGAAAGGTTGCCAACATTTACAAAGGTGAAAATATCTGCAATATAGGATATGATTAAGCCTGCTATTAATAAGAAATGTGGTTTAAACCCTGCTTTTACCACTTCCACAATTATTCTAATGATTAATATGGGGATGAGGATAACTCTAACAATACCATACAAATGAAAATATTGTTTGTATAATGCAATACACTGTACAAGCAATGCCACAAAAAAAGACAAAAAAAGGAATGGATGCAGGTTGTCTTTTGACATTGTGTATGTCTTATTTGGCTTATTCTCTTTAATCCTTACTCTAGTTTTTACCCTTGTTCTCATAAAATAAAAAAAGGGCATAGTTGATAACTATGCCCTAATTAATCAATTGACTTTATTATCAAACCCTAATTCTTCTTCTTTTTCAATTGCTTACTCGCATAGCCAACACCACTTGCTAACAACATCAAACTCATTCCGCCATCAAAGGGAACAACAGGTGTTTTTGTGCCACCCGCTTGAGGAATTCCTACACCACTTCCTTGCGTACCTGGAGCAGAACCAGTTCCACTAAACTGTGCTTTTACATTTGATGAAGCAAGAATCACTATGATTATAGCAAACACTTTAACTAAATATTTCTTCATTTTCTTAATTTTCAATTCTTTACTTAATACCTATTACTTAGTACATACAATTTATTCAACGACCAACTTCGTTTGATACACATTACCTGCATCGTTGCTTAGTTTAACTAAGTAACTGCCTTTAGTCAATGTTTGCTTCATGGTAATTGATTGACTATTTACCTCACTTGCATGTTTGATGCTTGTTTTCATTACCAATTTACCTGTTATATCATACACATTCAAATGATAGTTGCCTGATGCCACATTGTTCATAAACACATTGAAGCTTCTGTCCTTAATTGGATTAGGGAAGATTGTAATAGCACCTTTTACAGCTTGATTGTTTACAACAATTGTTTTGCTATAACTAGTTGCACCATTTACTTCTGTTGCTTTAATGCGATAGTAGTTTACAACCGCACTTACTTGCTTATCTAACCAATTGTATGTTGCCGCATTTTCATTTTGTGCTACTTGCACATTTACTGCTTTAAAGTCAGTACCATTTATTGATTTTTCAATGGTATAGTTAGCAATATTTACTTCATTAGCTGTCGTGAACTGTATAGCAATATTGCTTTCTACTAACTGACCTTTTACTGCAATAAACTGAACTGAAAGTGGAGTAGCAGGTTTGAATAAAATATTGAACCTGTTTTGATAGCTAACATTGTTGGTTGCAACAAAACTTACAATTGTACTATCTGTAATAGCAGTTTGTTTCTTCAATAGATTGTCAACCAAATAAGCTTGAATACCAGTTGCAGAAAACTCAGTTACATCCAATTTCAATTGATAGCTGCTATCTTTCTTCAGATTACTGAATTGCAAATTGATTACATCATTGTTTTGTGGCGTTGGTAACCCATCAATACATAAGGCCCTGCTAGCTTCTTGAATAAAGATGTTCTCACCATTGCTGTACAACTTCTTGCTATCCTCTGATTGATATGCTTTACTGAAACCATTCTTAAATACTGCTACAGCACCATCTAAGTTTTTACCTGATTTCCAAATGCCTACACTTATTCTATTTGGTTTATTAGCTGTACCAAATACATCCGTTTTTTTTGCATTAATTGCTTTATCAGATTCATGGAATATCAACTCCCTTGTAGTATTATTAGTAGCATCTGTAAATACCCAAAAACCTTGACCGGGTTGTATGTATCTACCAATATTAGACTTTGTATTACTATTGGTACCTGCAATTGCGTTGTATGCAACAGGTACTTGGTAGTTGTTATTCAAGAAAGTAGGATCTACATACCAACAAGAACTACTCATGTTTGTTTTGGTAACACTATGCCAATCGATCGTTGCTGCATAAGGGTTGGCTATTAAAGTACCTGTATCTGCAAGTGGGAATAGTTTGGTAACACTTGAATTGTAATTGCCTGCTACACCGTTTGTGCTATATGTAACTGTTCCTGTAACCAAAGTACCTGTAGTACGAATGGTTGTAGCAGCATTCATGGAAGTAGAAGCATCAAAATTGCTAAATGTATTCGCAGTTCTATCTCCATACACTACACCGTAATAGCCTTTATATGGGTCTAATTGGGTAACTTTTGTATTTAATATTGGGCTATACTTCATATAATCAGTATAATCATACATAGATGCAAATCCTCCCGCGGTAATATCTAAGCCAGTACTAGCATCTACACTCCAACTAGTTCCTTTTAAACCAAAAACATACATGCCATAACCAGATGGTCTATCTCCAGATTCTTGCCAGTTATCATACATAGTTCCTACATTATACACACCACCTGTACACAATTGACGGAAGGCTTTTAAACCTTTAGGAATGTAGCGTTCCACAGTTATTTTACCTAAAACTGTACCACCAACTACCCCCACTAAAGCTGTATTCGTTATAGAAGTGGACTTTAATGTAAGCGAATCATTGGTATTAAAAATACCTGATGTGGGTGTAAATATGCCAACAACATTTAAACTTCTACCTAACGCGGCACTACCGCTTGTTATGGTTAAATCTTTAATTGTATTGTTTAAAGCATCAAAATTAATTGTGCCAATTTTGCCATCAATAATCATTGTTGAATTAACATCTGAAATAAAGCTGCCTGAACCAGAAACTGCACCGTTTAGGGTTACCGTTTTACCATTCAAATCTAATTGGCCATTTAGTACCATAGCTCCAATAGTAGTATTGGCTAATAATATTGGCTGATTAGTTGCCTTACTCGGTATGGTTACTGCATTAGCACTTGTTGGAAGTACATCATTCGTCCAATTGGTTGCAAGCGACCAATCGTTGCTTGTTGCACCAGTCCAAGTGTAATTGGGTGGAGGTTTATAGGTGAACCCTCCTAATGATGAATTTCCTGTAGGGGTTATTACGCTCACATCTCCACTAGCACCTTTACCTACAATTGCTGTGATTGTGTTATCATCAATCACTTTGAAACTTTTTGCTGCTACACTACCGAAGCTTACTGCTGTAGCACCTGTAAATCCTGTACCACTAATTGTAATCGAAGTATCAGAACTTGCACTAGTAGGATCAAAACTTTCAATTTTCGTAGAAGCAATTACTTTCAATTTAATAGCTGTCTGGTAATTTCCACCAGCATTGGCAGCTGTAATTACATAAGTAGCAACTGCCGACAAAACTGTAGGAGTTCCATCAATTACCCCTGTATTAGATTCAATTGTTAAACCATCTGGAAGGTTAGGAGAAACAGAATAAGTAACAGGTGTTATACCAGTATATGTAGGTGTTATATTCGTAATTGGAGTATTCACATAAAACGTATATGGCCCACCAGAATAACTTAGTGTTTGAGGATTTCCCGCTTTTAAAAAACTAGTTGAATTAGTAATACTCCAATTGCCTACATTATCTAAAAATCGAACATACAAAGTGTTTTTTCCAATAGGCAATTTACTTACATCCACACTTTGGGTTAGATTATTAATGGTATTTCCACCAGCGACTACATTCAATGGTTCTCCATTATGAAAACCAGGGTCATTATTGAAGAAATATTCACCATAAATTATATTGGAAATATCAGGTTGCTTTATTTTTAAAAAGCTTATGCTATTGGTTATGCTCCAATGCCCATCTGCATCTAAAACTCTCACGTATACCGTATTTACCCCATTGGCCAAACTTCTTACATCTATAGATTGCGTATAACCAGATATAGTATTGCTATTATTACTTAAGCTCAATGGATTTCCATTGCCAAAACCTGGATCGGAATTAAAGAAATACTCAGCCGAAGTTATATTACTAATATTTGGCCTTGCAAGCTTTAAAAAACTAATACTATTGGTAATACTCCAATGTCCATTATCATCTAAAACCCTCACATAAACTGTATTTATACCACTAGGCAAACTACTTATATCCAAGGTTTTTGTATAGCTTGTTATGGTATTGCCATTGTTGCCAATAGTCAAAGGATTTCCAGAGCCAAAGCCAGGGTCGGCATTAAAAAAATATTCAGCAGAAACAATATGACCAGTTTTAGGCTGAGATAATTTTAAAAAGCTAATACTATTGGTAATACTCCAATGCCCATTAGCATCCAAAGCCCTTACATAAACGGAATTTATACCATTGGGTAAGCCACTTATATCCAAAGTTTGTATATAACTAGCTATGGTGTTGCCATTCTTTACAATAGTTAAGGGATTTCCAGCGCCAAAGCCCGGGTCAGCATTGAAAAAATATTCAGCTGCTACAATGTTGCTTACTGTTGTTTGAGCTAGTTTTAGGAAACTTTTGCTGTTGGTAATACTCCAATGTCCATTTTCATCTAAAACCCTTGTATATAGGTTATTGATGCCATTAGGTAAACTGCTGACATTTACTTGCTCGGTGATATTAGTAATGGTAGTTGAATTTAAATTGCTTGTAAATGCAATGCCATTTCCAAAACCCGGATCATTATTAAAAAAGTATTCTGCCTTAATAATGTTTTGTGAATATCCAATACTAGATATTACACAAAAAAATCCTATCAAGAAACGATAGATATAATGCATGATAAAATTTATTTGTGGTCAGTAGTGGCACTTATGGTTATTTCCAAAGTTGATTGCGTTGTAAGAGTATCACTTGAAATTGACAAACTAGTGATAGTTGGAATGGAAGCCAACCCAGATATTTTATAGGGATTACTACCGCCAAACATGCCACAATCAATAGTCTCACCATTAAATAAGCCTGCTCCAATTGCAGGATTGCCTCCTGTTTTTTGTAATTGCCAATATCCATCATCAGTTGTTGATGTAGTATTAAAAACCGTAGTTAAATCTACGTTACGGATATTGTTTAAATCTTTGTTTAGAAAATTGAAAGATCCGGCATCAATACCAATTATATTATTTAAAAGATTCCATTTCCCACTGCTTCCATAATTATATATCGGAGCATAAGAAGCACCATGACCATTAAAAATATTATTCTGAATAATTAAAGAGCCTGAGTTATATGAAATAAAATATGGATTTTTATTACCTAGCGTATAATCAATTACATTGTTTGTTATTATACCAGAAATATTGTTGCTGTAGTACAAGGTATAATTAAAAAACCAATAGAAATTAATATAATTATTTGCTATAAGCAAGTTTGTTATTGCAACATTACCAGTCTTATTCCCAATTTTAACATATTGACTTTTCATATAATTTCCTGTAAAAACAATGTTGTCGAAATTTTGTCCTGACCCGCCGTTATTAAAAATAATACTATCTGTTATATAATTATTTGCTATTGTTATATTGCTACCAGAATAAATATTCAATGTTCCTTTAAAATCTGAAATTACTAAACCTGAAATTACACAATCGCTTGACTGTATTGTTAAATTAGATATTTTAGCTGGGTTCCCGAAGTTTGGATCAGTGCCACTTTTAAAATAACCAGGCCCAATCAAAGTCAATCTTTTTGTTAAAGTAATATTTCCATAACTATTATTCGATGGATCGAAGTAGATAATATCACCATCCACTGCTTGGTTTATAGCATCAGTAGCATTGCTAAATACTACACTGTTGTAAACAGTGCCAGCATTGTTATTTACCCTATAAGATGTTGCAAATACATTTGTGCAAAATAGAATTAAAACCATTAAAGTAAAAAGAGAAACAGAAACTTTTTTCATTTTTTGAGATTTAGTAAAATTTAAATTGATTGATAAAGATTGATTAAAAATTTGAGACATTTTGGGCACATACCCAAAAGCATTTGATTATGAACAATTAGTTAGTAATTATATTTATAAATATGAAAATTAAAATGGCTTCCTATTATAGGGTCGAAATACATATCAGTCTTACTACAAGAAAATATATTGCCTTTTTTATCAACACATATCAATCTAGCATTCCCTTCGTAGGTAGACCCATTTAGTTTGTTCCACAAGGTACCATCCCACTTCAAAATACTACTAGTATTGCTCGTTTTAGAATAAAAATCAGCATATAAATTATCTTTCCCATCTATAAAGAAAGAATTACCATAAGGCGAATAATTTGGATCATCCTCTGGAGTACCTAGTGTTTGCCAACTAGTACCATTCCATTTTGAGAGCTTATTTTTTGTATTGCCATTTGAATATTCACTAAACAATCCATATACAATTCCTTTAGAATCACACAAAAGTTCAACAGCATTTTTAAGTTCTGATGAGGCACAATTAAGGTCGCTCCAATTAGTTCCGTCCCATTTTTTAAATAGATGATTTACTGTAGCGCTAGTAGGGTAATTGTATCCAATAACATAAACATTCCCTTTATCATCTATTGAATAACACGTTATGTGATACAATGGCACTGGATATAAAAAAGTAGTTGCTTTTGAACTATCAAACCTTTCAATTTCAGATGCTGCTCCAACGTTGTGTCTCACAGTATAAATATTACCTTTCGGATCACTTTTATATAAATTGTTATCATATAATTTTTGCTCAAAATGATTGCCAAGCCAAGGCAAGGTGTAATGATCTAAATATGAGGAATATCCCCCAATAAAAACATTCCCTTTAGCATCATTTCCCATACAATAAACCACATCTTCTTTCGCACTCGCACCGGTAGAACCCAAATCTTTCCAAGTACCTCCATTCCATTTTATCAAATGAATCATACTATCTGTTGTCCCAAAATTGGTTGAATATAAATTGTCAGCATTATCAGCACAAATAGCATTACTTATTTCCCCATTACCTGAATACAAACCAAAATTTCCTATTTCAACCCAATTATTCGCTTCTGAAGTGTTTTTTTTACACCCAATAAATAGTAAAGACACCAACCCAAATAAGATCGTTTTTTGTATTAATCCATGTATATCTAGATTCAGAAAAAAGGAGCTTTTTGTTATAGTTTCTAATTCAGCGTTTTGTTGTGTGCCTTCTGTAGTTTTTAAAGAATGCTTTTCTGTTTTATAAAATTTAAAATGCATAAAAAAGATAAATTGTATAGTTGTTAAATATTAGTAAATAAGTTAGTACTGTGAAACCTTGTTTTTATAATTAGCTTTTGAAATAAATTATCTATTCTCTTTCTTCCTTTTTATGTCAAAACATTTTCAGAAATTTAATACCATGAATGATTTTTTCGTGCCTTAATAAATTCTAATAACCTAACGCTACACCAATCTATGATTAAGAGTATAAATAATCAATTCGGCTTGTTTCGTATTTTTCATGACACTTTTAGGCTAATAATATTTTTGCAAGAGGGCGTAATTTTTTTTAAATGTCCATAATTAAATTATGGGTAAGAATTAAAGCCATAAACCATAGCTTTTACAAGGAAGTTAACTTCAAATTAAGGTGAAGGGTATTTAGCTACATAATACTTTCCATTAGCATTGGTAAAATAGCCCGCCGCATATAAACTACCATTCATATCAGATGTGAGTGTATAAATGCCCGAATTAAAAGGAGAATTGTTCATGCCGTCAAGTATGTTCCATGACACCCCATCCCATTTTGCTACACCGTGATAAAAAAATCCTCCCGCATAAAGATTTCCTTTCTTGTCTATATGCAGGCTATAAATATATTTATCGAATATGGTAGAGTTCACATCACCCAAAACGCTCCATGTATTGCCATCCCATTTTGCTACATAATAATTTCCACCATAATTTGATAAGAAACCTGCTGCATAAATATTTCCCACCTTATCTGTTACGATGCTCTGTATCCATCCGTTGAGTACTGAAGTACTAGCCCCGCCTACCTTGTTCCATTTACTGCCATCCCATTTTGCCACAAAATAATGGTTGCTACTATCTGTAAAATTACCTGCCGCATAAAGATTGCCTTTAGTATCTGTGGTAAGCGAAAAAATACCATAATTAATTATAGTATTTGCTCCTCCAACCTCGCTCCATTTAGTCCCGTCCCATTTTGCTACATGCGTGTTTCCATTGGTATCCTTTAATCCTTCTGAAACATACAAGTTGCCTTTTGTATCAGTGGTTAGGCTATAGATAGTTCCATTAAAGGTAGAAGTTTTCGCACCTCCAACTTCGCTCCATCCGCTTCCGTTCCATTTAGCTACATACATATTATATACATTACTATTAGTAAAAGCTCCTGCAGCATATATATTACCGTTTTTATCTGCAGTAAGTGTTTTAATCCTACCATTAAATGTAGATGTGTTAGTTCCGCCTAGCTCGCTCCATGCGCTACCATTCCAAACTGCTACATATTGATTGCCATTACTGTTTATAAAATCTCCTGCGGCATATACCTTACCACTTGAATCAGTGATAATACTTTCAATACCATAGTTGCCATATTTTCCATTGAATGTAGAAAGATTTGTTCCTCCTAACTCTATCCAATTACTTGTGTTTTTAATGGGTGCAGCCACTTGAATAATTTTTATCACACTATCAATTACACCATTATTCAAAACTTTCAATTTCACCATATAAGCCTTACCCAATTTATAAGTGTGCGTAGGATTCTGATCAAAAGATGATGTACTATCACCAAAATCCCATGTATAACTACTTGCATTAGTTGAGGTATTGCTAAAAGCTACTACCAAGGGCGCATTCACAGTATCGGGTATAAGCCAAGTAAAACCAGCCAAGGGCAGCAACGATGTGTTAGTAGTTAATTCCGATTTTTTTTTGCAAGCACTCATTGTAAGGATAGCAACCAATACAAAAGCAATGCTTTGAATTAGTCTTTTCATATTTTTAGTCATATACTTTATTCTTTAATCAATTGTTGTTGCAAAAGATTATTATCCGTTTTTAATAGAACTTGATAGTAGCCACTGGCTAAAGCACTAATATCAATGGTTAAATAGTTTGCCCCAGCTTGTAAAACAATGTTCTGTTGTTTTATTACTTTTCCTGAACTATTAATAAACCGCAAAGTAGATTTTCCATTTTTATCACTGTATATTTTCAGATGCACCGTCTCCTTAGCAGGATTTGGGCTAATTGACAATTGACAATTAACCATTGACAATTGAACCAACACTACCTTACTATAGCTAAAACTACCATCCTTGTCCACCATTTTTAAACGATAATAATTAATGCCATTATTAGGGGTGTTGTCTATGTATTCGTAAGCATTTGTGCCGGCACCTACTGCTTTAACAGTGCCTCTTGGAGTAAAAATTTTACCATCCAAGCTTTGTTCTATTACAAAATCACTAGCATTTAATTCAGTAGCGGTTTGCCAATTAAGTAGAATATGTTCATTTTTGGCTTGTGCAGTAAAACAGCTTAGGCTGATCGGCAAATTATATACTGTTAATGTATCACTATACAATGTAAGTGCCGAACAAACAGAATTGGTGGCTACTACCCAATACTTTCCAGCTTTTGCAGCGGTAAAAGTTGAGTCTCCATAAGTAGTTCCAATAAGATTTCCGTCTTTATACCAATCAAATGAGTTGTTATTAAAATTTCCACCAACAGAAACCGATAAAACGTTTTTCTTATTGCTTAGTGGTATAATTGCTTGCTGTGAGTAATTGCGCGAGCCAGAACCACCACTTTGTTGAGAGAAAACAAAATTTGCAACCAATTCCATTCCCGCAAATGTGAATTTGTTGTCATATACCTGTATAGATGTTACATTCTGTAAGTTGGATATTGTGCTAGGTATAGCGCCACTAAGCTTATTAGAATATAAATTAATTTGCTCCAAACTTGTCATATTTCCAATGCTGTTGGGAATATTTCCTGTAAGGCTATTACTATATAGATTTAATGTGTAAAGTTTAGTAAGATTGCCAATATTATTCGGTATAGAACCAGACAATTGATTAAAACCAAAGCTTAGGTCAGTTAGATTCGTAAGACTAGTAACGCTATTTGGAATAGTGCCACTAAGCTGATTAGCTCTAAAATTTAGCTTTACGAGCTTAGTAAGGCTTCCAATATTTGAAGGAATAATTCCAGTAAGCTTGTTATTAGAAAAATCGACAATAGTGAGGTTAGATAAACTAGTGATAGATGCGGGTATGCCCCCAGACAGCAAGTTGCCATTAAGAATAAGAGATGTAAGCATGGTAAAATTACCCAATGTGCTTGGCAAAGAACCTTTTAGGTTATTATATGATAGATCTAATGAAACTACTCTTCCACTATTATTTAAAGACACACCAGCCCAATTATTTACTGCACCCGATAACCAAGCTTTTGAACCAAATCGATTATACCAATTCGAACCTCCAGTGTTGTTATACAAATCTATCAATGCCAAAGAATCTGTTTTGTTGGCTACCTGTGCATGGGAGTTTTTAAATAAGAGAAGTAGTAAGAAGAAAGCAACACTTTTTTTCATTATAACCATTATCTATTTTAAATTTATGTAATTGTGTAATGATTACAAGCAATACATTAGCAAATAAATAAAACGCATGTCCTCAATTACTCTATTGAGTGGTTAAATGCTGTAATGGAGTGGTGAGTGCCACTTCTATTTAGTTAACTTAGTTGGCTTTTCATTTTATAAATAAAATATATATCACCTGTATTAATTTTTTAAAAATAGCGTTTTGATAATTTATATTGTTTGGTATTTGATAATTCAGAAAAAATACAATTGCAATTTATTCAAAATATAACTTATGCATTTATAGTAAATGCTCAAATTTTTAAAAAAAGTAAGAGCTTTTATTTTTTGAAATAATGATTAATCCTGCAGAATTATTTTATAGATAAGGGTTCTCAATTGTTTTGCATGCAGCTTTATAGGCTCTTGATGTAATTTATAATGTTCAATCTTGGTTTACAGTTTACTTCCTAGTTTTGAGCCCAAACCCTTATTACTTTCTCAGGATGCATTTCTATAAATTAATTATTTGTACAATTTTTCTAACTTGTTCTTGCTTTTGCAGTATAACTGCACAAAAAGAACACAAGCGAATAATCGATTCAATTTTGCCATTAATAAAAACCTATAAAGAAGATACCAACAAGGTAAAAGCAATTACAAAACTTTGTTATGCTTATTGCGATATAGACCATATCAAAGGAATTAAATATGGAAACGAAGCTTTATTATTAGCTAAAAAACTTCATTGGAATCAAGGAATTGCTTTGTCTTATTCTGTTTTAGGGTCCAACTATTGGGCTTGTAGCGATTATGTTTCAAGCTTAGAATACCAACAAAAAGCTTTAAAAATTTATGAAGAATTAAAAGACTATAAGAAAATTATTATGGTTAATAATTCAATAGCCTCCACAAATTTTGCCCAAGGTAATCTTAAAATGGCCTTAGCTTATTATTTTAAATCTCTTGAATTAGCAGAAAAAAGTAAAGCAGAATCTTTAGTAATATGTGGTGGTCGAGGTATATTATGCAACATATCAATGACCTACATGGGTTTAACCGATTATGAAAATTGCATACTTTATCTAAAAAAATCGTTGGCAATGAATATTAAAATTCAAAGCTATCCAGATATCGCATTGGTACGTAGATACATTGGTGAAACATATATAAATAAGCTTAAATATAATGAAGCACTTCCGTATATCAAAGACTCTTATGTTCAGTTTATGAAACTAAACAAACTTATGGAAGCAGCGTATTGCCAAGATATTATAGCAGACGTATTAGATCGTCAAGAGCAGTATGATAAGGCCATTGCACACTACAAAATATCGCTACTATTATTTAAAAAAGATAAAGAAATAAAATCTTTTGCAAATACCCTTTCATCTATTGGTAGAGTATATTTTCACAACGCTAATAAATTAAAGGATTGCGTAAATAAAGATTCAAATGATTTTAAATCAAATTGCTTATTGGCTATTAAATATTTAAAAAAAGCCATTTTGATAGCAGCGCCTATAGATGATAAAATTAATGTTGCTAAAATGAAAAAAGACTTGTCAGACGCTTATCTTCTTTTTGGTGACTATAAAAGAGGGTATGAAATATTTAAAGATTATTTAGCCGACAAAGACAGTCTTTATAATACAGAAAGAGATAAAGTTTATACTCGTAAACTACTTGATTACGACTTTCAAAAAAAGGCAGATTCAATACAATATTCTACTAAACTAAAAAATGCACAAATAGAAAACTTAAATCAAAAAAATAAATTAGCAAATAGTTCAATACGGCAACAATGGTTAATTGGCATTTTACTTTTATCGCACTTTTTACTAGTATTAATTACAATCGTTTATAATAACAAGATTAAAGAAAAAAGACTTCAAAATGAATTATTGATTGAAAAAAATGAGAAGCAACTAAAAGAGGCGGAGTATAAAAACAAACTGAATGAACTTACATACTCTGCACTTAGATCGCAAATGAACCCTCATTTTATTTTTAATTGTCTAAACTCAATTAGGCTTTATACAGAAGAAAATAACAATGATAAAGCTTCATTTTATTTACATAAATTCTCCAAACTTATTCGTTTGATGCTTGATAGTAACAGCAAAGAATCTATTTCTGTAGGTGAGGAAATTCAATTAATAACCCTTTATTTAGAAATGGAAAAAATGAGATTAAAAAATAAATTACAATTTAACTTCAAAATTGATGATAAAATTGATATTGACTTTATAAAACTACCCCCGTTATTATTACAGCCTTATATAGAAAATTCTATTTGGCATGGTATCATGCCAAAAGCAACAGGAGGAAATATTGACATCAACTTTGCATTAACAGAAGATGAAAATTATTTGCATATTCAAATTATAGATAATGGAGTAGGAAGAATGAAAGCAGCAGAACTAAAAGAACAAAAAGCATTTAAACACATCTCTCACGGCACTAGAATAACTGGAAAAAGAATAGATTTGATAAATGAACAATACCAATCTGGAGCTTCAATAAAAATTGAAGACCTTTTAGACGTAATAGACAATAATCCAACAGGTACAAGGGTAACCATTACCATTCCAGTTTAGTAGGATACGCATTCTCGATTAGATTTTTAGTGAAGCACGCTTAGTTCTACAAAGATTTGTACATCTCCAAAAGTTTTTCTTTCTGAGAGCGGGAAATGGGCAATTCAATATCGTTAGACATTGTTATAATAAGGTCGGTTTTGCTAAGGTGCTTAACTAATTTTAGATTTACAATATATTGCCGATGAATTCGGTAAAAATGACTTTCTTCCAATACATCAGATACATCTTTTAATGTCTTCGACAACATAAAGTTTTTATTGTTAACCATTATTAGCTTAGAATAATTATTACTAGACTCAACATATACAATCTCTTCTAAATCTATAAAAGATATTCCATGTTGTGTTGATATGGCTATCTTGTTAATAAGTTCTCCCTTTAATTGCTTTTGCAGCAACAATAATTTGGATTGATTGAACTTTCCCGAGCTATCTATTTTTTTAAATGTATCCTTTAGCTCTGTGATATCGAAAGGTTTTAATAAATAATCAATAGCATTAAATTTAAATGCCTTTATTGCATAGTGATTAAATGCAGTTACAAACACCACAGCAAAATTGATTGGCATGAGCTTTTGAAGCACTTCAAATCCATTTAAAACGGGCATATCAATATCTATAAATAAAATATCAGGGGGATTGGATGAAATAAATGCCAAAGCATCTATTGGACAAGTAAAACAAGTAATACTTTCTACTTCCGGACAATGCTTTTCTAGTTGAAGTTGTAATAGCTTCACTGCATCAGGTTCGTCATCAAGAATGATTACTTTTAAATTATTAATCATTAGCAAGAATTTTAGAGTTTTTCATTTTAAAAGGTGCAATTAATAACTTGAAACTTATTTCGCAATGTATTAATGTCTGGTATACAAAATTCAATTACCCAAAAAATGAATAATATTTACAAAAGATTGACTATTTGATATATTAATTATTTAAACTAAAGAAAATAATTTAGCATAAATTGAAATAAAATAAAAGCCCAAATTCTATTTTTTGATTTTTTGTTCACAAGAACAAAATTTATTAAATTAAAAATAAATTAAGCTGTGTTAGAACTTATTTATAAGTGATGAAACTTAATTTTCAGCTTGTGAGTAGCGATAATTAGCATGTTAAGTAAAAGGTGAATTCTTTTGAACAAGCCTATTAAAGAATGTCTTATATCAATAATTAATAAAGTGTTTAAAAAGATAATATTGCTATTTCATTTTGCAAATAGACTTTTCAACATTAAAAGCGTTCTTTTTTATTTTAATTGACAATTATGTAAATTATTCAATTTTTTTTACGTAGCAGGAAGTGTTATTCTTGATATTGTATGTTAAAATTTCGATGAGCGTAACTGACCTTTCGGCGCATGTAACTGACGTTTTGAGTGTTGTAAGAGATGTTTTGACGCTTGTAACTGACGTTTTGGTTATTGTAACTGACAATCTGGAGGCTGTAAGTTATTTTATGGCACTTGTATTTGACCTTTTGGCGTGTGTAAATGACAATTTGATTGCTGTAACACATGTTTTGGCGCGTGTAACAGATGATTTGACGCTTGTAACAGAAAATTTCGCGGCTGTAACAAATGATTTCGCGCTCGTATCTGACAATTTCGCTCTCGTAACCGACAATTTCGCTCTTGTAACTGACGATTTCGCGGCTGTAACAGATGTTTTCGCGCTTGTAACAGATGATTTCGCTCTTGTAACAAATGATTTCGCGGCTGTAACAGATGATTTCGCGGCTGTAAAATACTTTGTGGTTAGCTTACCAATCAATTCGGATAATGGCGATAATAGTTTGGAAAACGTATTAGATAATTTGTTTAAAGTAATTGATTTTTATATAAGGTATTTTGGAATTTGGCAACGTTAAATATTAGAACTACTCTTGGGTGCTTTTTCCAAGCCGTATCAATAGAAATTAATAATAAACTTGAAATTAATTGTTTAATCCTTAATTGTTTATTTAAATTAAAAAAATGGATTTATTATTTACGCCATCTTGAATATTTTTTTATTAATCCAAAAGCAGGTAGCAAATAAATTAGAGTATTTTCAGCCCTAAAGTTGCTCCTTAAAAATTTACTACTTACTTTACAGCATGATAAAACAATGGATGAATTGGAGAAGCCTATTTGCTTTCATTGCGCTTTGTATTGTAATTGGAACGGTATTTTATTCAGAATCTTTGGCAAAAAAGATTGCCATACAAGAAAGAAACAACGTGGCAATATGGGTGGAAGCTCAAAAAACCATTGTCAATTCAACGGACAGTGCCAATATCAATCTTGCAACGAAAATATCTAGCGAAAACATCAATATCCCCATAATAGAAACAGATGAAAAAGACAATATCTCTAACAATTATGTGAATCTAGATACCAATCAAGTAGCGCGTCATCCAAAATACCTTGCTGAAAAGTTGGCTTCATTTAAAGAATATGCCGAACCAATTGTACTTGTTATAAGTAAAAAACCCTACTTAGCTAATAAATATTATTATGGCCCTAGCAGTTTATTAACGCAGGTGAAATATTATCCATTGGTACAATTGGTAATTGTTTTCTTGTTTATCGTAATTGTTTTATTGGCACAAAGAGCCAATTACCAAAGCAGACAAAACCAAGTGTGGGCAGGTTTGGCAAAAGAAACTGCGCATCAATTGGGAACGCCTGTAAGTAGTTTACAAGGTTGGCTAGAAATGCTAAAAGAAATTAAAGGCAATGAAAAAATAGCTCCTGAAATAGAAAAAGACATCAAAAGATTGTTGCTTATTACGGATAGGTTTGGAAAAATTGGTAGCAAACCCAGTTTGGAAGAAGTGAACATTATTGATTTAGTTGCCAATATGATTGACTATATAAAAAAGAGAGCAGGTGGTAAAGTGAATTTTGAACTTAATACCTTGAATGAAACAAACATTACTACCCTCCTCTCCCCTCCTCTTTTCGATTGGGTAATAGAAAACTTACTTAAAAATGCCCTTGATGCAATGGAAGGAAAAGGGAATATCATCGTTACTATAAAGGATACGGCTTCGCAAATAATAATAGATGTTGCTGATAGTGGAAAAGGCATTTCAAAAGCCAATATCAATAAAGTATTTAATCCTGGTTTTACAACAAAGAAAAGGGGCTGGGGACTTGGACTTACACTTACCAAACGTATTATTGAGCAATACCATAAAGGACATATTTATGTATTAAATAGCGAGTTAGGCAAGGGCACTACTTTTAGAATTGTGCTAAACAAATCATTCTTAATAACCACATAAATTATTGACCACATAGGCACATAGACACATAGAAAATCAGAGATAATGTATTATAAAAAGTACGATAGAACACATAGAAATACACCTTTAGAAATTAATTCTATATTGTTTTTAAATAAAACAGATAATTAAGGTTATTAAAAAAGAGAACAGATAACTATGTGTCTATGTTCCTATGTGGTGAGTAGTAACAAAATATGATATATAGATATAAGTTTAATTCTAAAAATCTATGTGTCTATGTGACAATGTGGTAAGGAACTTCAAAATTCAATTAATTTATGAATGCAATTATTTATAGAATTTTCATTGCAATTTATCCATTGCTTGCAAAAGTTTTGGCAATAACAAATAAGAAGGCTGCTATTTGGGTTGTAGGAAGAAAAGACATTTTTATTCGTTTACAAGCGGCAATTGGAGAAAGAAAAGGCCATCTTGTATGGGTGCATTGTGCATCATTAGGAGAATTTGAACAAGGAAGACCAATAATTGAAGCCATCAAGCAAAAGGATAGAAATACTAAAATATTGTTGACCTTTTTTTCTCCTTCGGGATATGAAATAAGAAAGCAATATGAATTAGCTGACTGGGTATTTTATCTTCCCATGGATAGTCCTTTAAATGCAAAAAAGTGGTTGGATTTAGTAAAGCCCAATTTGGTTTTATTTGTGAAATATGAATTCTGGTATTATTATTTGCGTGAAGCGCAGAAGCAAAACATCCCATTGTGGTTGGTTTCGGGAGTATTTAGAGCATCGCAACCATTTTTTAAATGGTATGGCAAATGGAATAAGCAAATGTTGGGCTTTATTGATGTATTTTTTGTGCAGGATAAGAACAGCGCACAACTTTTACAATCTATTGGAGTTGAAAAAAATGTATTCGTAGCAGGAGATACTCGCTTTGATAGAGTATTGACGATTGCAAAACAATTCAGCCCTATTGAAGCTATTGAAAAGTTTATTAATGGAAACGAATTAGTAGTTGTAGCAGGTAGCACTTGGATAGATGATGATATTCTATTGAATGAATATGCCCAAAAACATCCTGAAATAAAATTCATAATAGCTCCACACCATATTGACGAAGCAAGAATACTTGAATGTATTCATTTGTATAAAGCAATAAAATGGAGTGATTGGGTTAAAAAACCTGCATCACCTGCAAGCAATGTTTTAATAATTGATAATATAGGAATGCTTAGCAAATTGTATCATTTTGGTACTATTTGTTTTATTGGTGGGGGATTTACTAAGGATGGGATTCACAATACTTTAGAAGCAGCCGTGTATTTTAAACCGATATTGTTTGGCCCTGTTTATCATAAGTACCAAGAAGCAATTGACTTGATAAATATATCAGGGGCATACAGTGTAGCTTATATAGAGGCTTTAGAAGATAAAATGAATATCCTTTTTAATGATACTAATGCCTATCAAAAAGCAAGTGAAGCAAGTGGAAACTATGTAGCTACCCATTCAGGGGCAACAAACAAGATTGTTCAGATGATTTATGAGAAACGCCTTTTAACCAATTGATCAAATAATTCTACAGTATAAGAATTGTTTTGCCAATGAAGTTTGGTTTTTAATTCTTTTTGAATCCAAAAGGTAGCTTCGGCATAAATGCTAAAGTGTTGAATGTGTTTTATGCTTTTCTCATACAAGTTTTCATCGCCATTGAAAAGTTCATTGATAAACAAATACTTATCATTTATACCAATAGCTTTTTTCAAATCTTTTATATGGGTATTCTCTAAAATGTGCGAAACCTCTTGCTTATTTTCATTGAAAGCAGTATTGATGGTAGGCGTTTCGTCATTAGTATTTAAAGAGGATTCATAATTATATTGTTCTTGATGGTTATTGATTGCATCAATTTGAGATAAAGTGGGTATTTCAATATCAGTTAGGTTGTAATGATTTTCGTTTCTTGCAATCAATTCTTGTTCTGGTAATGGCAAAGGGGTAGGAATTTCAACTGCTGGGATGGTTTCAGCTACATCATAATTATCAGAAATAGCAGGTTCATCATTTATACCAACACTTGTTTCATCATTTGCAGGTGTAGAAAAAATGGACTCTTCAAACACTGGGTTGATGTAAGAAGTAGTTTCATTGCTATTCGTTTTTTCTAAATGACTATCGTGAATGGTTCTTTTTGCTTCTGCAATAGTTTCCATCAACAATTCATGTATTGTTTTGGCAGGGGCAGCAATCGTTTCATTGATAGTAGCGCCTGAGGTAGTATCTTCCTTAGTGGGCAGTTCCTCATCAATGATATTACTTGAATCTTCTATTACAGATGTAGTAAAATCTGAAACATGGGCATCATTTAAATTATTTAAATTTAAATCAATCGATTCTGTTGGCAATTCATCTTCTTCAACAACTTCTTCCTCAGAAATATTAGAAGTTAAAAAAGTTTGTGTAAATGCAGGAAAACTAGGTTCATTAGGACTAGCAATCATATCTTCTTCCGAAAAAGGAATTACTATATCATTTGCAACTTCATTTATTTCACTATAATCTTCAGTCTCATCAAAAGCAATGGGTTCACTATTTTCAGAAGGCACTTCATCAATATGATTAAATGCACCCTTGTTGTTTTCAATCGTTTCTCTAAGAATATCATGAATAGATTTTTCAGGCGCAGCTTCTATTACTTCATCAGTAGAAGTCAATTCGGCTATTTCCTCAATAATAGGAGCTATAAAAGTTTCTGTTGGGATTTCTGGTTGTATATCAACATCTTCTAATGGCGATTCAGCAACTACTTCTTTTTCAATAACAGCTTCAATTTGAGGTTGGCTTTCTTGTAAAACAATTGGCTTTTCTTCAACTATTTGAGGCTTAACTATTGGAGCAGCTGCAACTTCTTTGTATTTCAAAAAATCTACTTCAGGTGCCATTTTTTTAGGCATTATTACTGAAATGCGTGATGGTATTGGAGAAGTATCCATCGTTTCAAGTTCGGATACAAGCATTTGAGCTACAGCCAACAAAACTTTAGGATGCGCTTCCTCATTTACTAATTCTTGAAGTTTATTGATGAAAAGTAGTACTTTTTCCATGATATATAGATACTTTTGAAGCGATTAGAATTAACTTAGTTTATAACGAAATTTAACACAATATATTTTAGTAGATGTTTATTGAGCCAAATTTAAGTGGAGAAAGAATAGGATGGATAGAAGTTATTTGCGGCAGCATGTTTAGCGGCAAAACGGAAGAGCTAATAAGAAGACTAAAACGCGTAAAAATTGCCAACTTGAAAGTAGAAATTTTCAAGCCCTCGATAGATACAAGATATGATGAAGTACAAGTTGTGAGTCATGATGACAATGCCATTCATTCGACCCCAATAGACAATTCGCAAACCATATTGCTAATGGCAAATGATGTGGATGTGGTAGGCATTGACGAAGCACAGTTTTTTGATCCTGAAATAGTGAATGTGTGCCAAACACTTGCCATGAGGGGAATAAGAGTAATTGTAGCAGGATTGGATATGGATTATAAAGGCAACCCTTTTGGGGCAATGCCAAATTTGCTTGCAATAGCTGACTACATCACCAAACTACATGCAATTTGTGTAAAGTGTGGCAATATTGCCAATATATCGTATAGAAAAACTACTCAAGACGGTCAACTACTTTTGGGAGAAAAAGACATTTATGAGCCAAGGTGCAGAAAATGCTATCATAAAAATTAGGATCAAGAGGTTGTATTAGCTTAAAGAAATGAATTTGTAGGTAATCGTAATGAACAAGCAGCCCTTCAAAACGAAAAGCAGCCCTTCAAAATAGAAATGTAGCTCATAGAAACTAAAAAGTACCCCATCGAAACTAAAAAGCACCTTATAGAAACTGAAAAGTATATTATAGAAATTGAAAAGTACCTTATAGAAATTGAAAAGTACCTTATAGAAGCTCATCGGATGCCTATCGAAATGAAAAGCAGCTTATAGAAATTCTAATTACTCAACTAGAAATTATTATTCATCAATAAAAAAAAGAAAAAAGAAAAAAAGAAAAGGGTAATATTTATTCAAAATGAATTGAAATAAATATTACCCTTTTTTATATGAGGTTCAATAAGTAGTAGTTAAACTTATCAACTACTATTTTTTCTTTTTTATCTTTTTGCTAAATTGTTCAGCTTTAAGTACAGCTTGATATGCATTAACGATACCCCCCGATTTGCAAAGGATGATCATACTAGTTTGGTTTTCAGTTCCGGGTAAAAATACAGGTGATTTTTTATCTAAGAATACAACAGATTCTTCGATTGCTTGCTTGGTTTGAACGGCAGATAAATCGGGGAAATAAGACCTGATGAGTGCCGCAATTCCTGCAACAACAGGAGAAGCCATACTTGTACCATCTAAAAATCCATATACATTTCCGCCAGGTAAGCAGCTATAAATTTGACTTCCGGGTGCAAACACATCTACATTTTTCTTACCATAATTACTGAAACCAGAAACATAAGTACCTATTAAAGCAGTATCCGCACTTGCACCAACAGTTATTACATTGGTGGCACGACCACCTTGCAAGAAATCTACCGAAGGAAAATTAAAGCTGCTATCAACATTCTTGTTATCGTTGCCTGCCGCATGAACTAGTAGCACATCTTTAGAAGCAGCATATTTATACGCTTCATCTACCCAATATTTTTGAGGAGAATAGCTTTTACCAAAGCTCATGTTAATCACTTTTGCGCCATTATCAACTGCATAGTGAATGGCTAGAGAAATGTCTTTATCGTATTCATCGCCATCGGGAACCGCTCTGATGACCATTATTTTAGCATTGTCAGCTATGCCATCTATACCCACGCCATTGTTTCTAGCAGCTGCAATAATACCACTCACATGTGTGCCGTGCATACTTCCTTTGCCCATAATATTGGTGTTGCCATAGAATTTGTCATTAAAATCTTGGTAATTATCTTTAATAATGGTGTTATGAACATCAATTGGTGCAGTTTCTTTGGCTTCCACATCGTCTTTCATTTTGCCAATTTCTTCCGTTAAAGTTTGGATGATAAAACTATTCTTTACTTCGGCACCAAAAGGCAATGCTTTCATTAGATTTAAAAAGCCCATTTTGGCTTTTTTAGCTTCTTCAGACGTAAAAGTGAATGCTTCTAACTCAGCTGAAGTATATTCCTTTTTGTTAGCCTCTTTGCTAATGATAGAATCCCATTCAGCAATTTTCACAGCAATGTTTTGCATTCCAGTAAGCTGCATAGTAGTTTCTGGATTGGGTTCTATTTCCGCCGCAGCACGTTTCCACATATTGTATTGCCAAACTTCAGATTTAGCTAATTTATTGGTATCAATTTTTTTGTTTTCATAAGCAGATTTGTATTGATGGTACACTCTAGCTTTTTCAGAGGAAGCTTTTTCTACTTCAAAGCCATCTTTTCCACCCAAAAAATTCCACCCATGCACATCATCTGTATATCCATTGCCATCATCATCTTTTCCGTTACTTGGAATCTCCTTAGGGTTTGTCCACAAACTCGCTTTTAAGTCTTCATGTAAGGTATCAATACCAGAATCAATTACGCCAACAATAACGGGCACACCTTTTTTACCTTTTAAATAGGTGTAAGCTTTGTTTAAGCTAATTCCAGAAAACCCATCGGAAGATTTATCTTTTAGATACCAAGACTTTAAAGGATTGTCAGTTGTGGTAGTAACTGATTGGGCAAAGCCACATGTGGTAATAATAGAGAATGCTAGAAAAAAATATAATTTCATGAATAAATTTGTTATGCCACAAAAATGCAGAAAAGAATGTTGCAAACAAGAAATGTATTCACCTTATTTTCACAATCGATATCAAAAAACATTTATTTAACTAAAAATGATGAAATGATAAGAACTGTTGTAACTCCAGAGAATCAAAATATCTCAATTAGTTTACCTGAAAACTACGTGGGTAAACAAGTAGAAGTAATTGCATTTACCATTGAAGAAGTAACTAATAATGATACAATTACTTCCAACGAAATATTAACTCACTTTGCTAGCCAACAAGTTTTAGCGAAAGATTGGTTATCACCAGAAGAAGATGAATTATGGAAAGATTTATAAAAAAAGCGGTTATGGTTATTCCATTTCCTTTAAGCATCACAAATTAATCATCACCTTACCTTCCCCTCCTCCTACCCATTCCCCACCAAATATAAAAGCCAGTTATAGGCAAAGAAGCCACAATTAAACAAGCAAAAAACAAAAATAATCTGCATACGAAACCGGCAATTGCTCCAGTATGAATGTCGTAATTCATCTTAGCAATTCTATCCGCGAATATTATTTTAGGATGCTTTGGATTGATAACTAATGGAATTTCTGCTCCGGTATATGGATTATAATCATGCTCTTCAATTGCATAACTTTTGGTTTCATGCGGATTCATCATAATTGCCAAAGGTTCTTCAGGCTCATGAGGAAAAATGATATTGTATTGAATAAAATTGGGATGCTTTTTTAATGCCAATTGCACAATGCTATCTGTTGTTGAGGGTATTATTCCCCTTTTGTAAACTACCACAACGGGGTCTTCAGAATCGGGTTTTGATTCTCCACCACTCATTAACCAATATGAACCATTGGCAAACCAACTAAAAGCCCAAACTAACCCAGAAAATACGGTAAAAATGATTACCCAACTAGCGTAAAAACCCAAAACATTGTGCAAGTCGTAGTTCAATCTTTTAGGAGAAGCATTCAGCTTTATTTTAAAACTTGTTTTTAATCTAGCTTTATTAGCAGGCCACCAAAGAATCAAGCCTGTAATTAGCATAAATAAAAAAAGAAGTGTGCTTATATCTACGATGGTTTGCCCAATTTTGGAAGGAAGCCAAAGCGAAACATGCCCTTCTAAAACAATATTAAAAAAGTCTTGCTCCATGTTTTGTTTGTGTAGCACTTCACCTGTGTAGGGATTTACAAATACTACATAATCGGGCATATTATCATCGAAAAAAGATACAACCGCGGAACGATTATTGGCAAACAAACCTATATGATCTGCCTTTCTATTCCCACCTAAAGCTTTCTCAGCCTTTTGCTTAATAGTAGAAATGGGAAGAGAAGTTTGCACATTACCATTTGCAAAACGATAAGGCTGAGTAGCATTTTCAATTTCAGGTGCAAAACAATAAATAGCACCAGTAAGAGCCACTATCAGCACTACCAATCCTGAAGCAAGCCCCAACCACAAGTGAATTTGTACAACTATCTTTTTTAGTTTCATTCCATTGCGAATAAAACGTATTTGGGTTTTGGAAGATTAATTTATCTCAAATGGAATTTAATAAATGATTATTGGCAATTGGTATTGAACATATTTTATACTAGTTTAAAGGTTGGGTATTAATAATAACTGAATACCCAACCATCATTTCTATGCTGTTGCCAATTTTATTTCCACAGGTATAATGAAGTTAGAAACTGTTTGCTCAATTTCAGCCAACTGTTGGCGCATTTCATTAAGATACTGCTCAGATTCATTTTTAATAGACAATGTTAGCTCATTGTAATATGTTATTCCCTTCAATAGGTTCTGTTGAAAAGTCTTTAATTGCCTAGTTTTATTGTTGGTAATAGAATGTTGGTTCTTATCAATATCTTTTTGCAAGTAAGTAACATACATCTGTAATTCATTTACAAAAAGATTGGCTCTTTTTACTGAATTAAGAATATTCGTTCTGCCATAAATATGATCTACCATTTGTTTTAAAGTAAATATCCCTGAGAAATAAGCCAAATTAGGTCCTGGACAAACGGCTACTGCTTTAGAACCATTGCTGAATTGAGGAGTGATACTGTTTTTTAGTAATGGAGCTACGCTAAGTCCTTCACATAAGCATTCTTTTTGCATCACTGTATCCATTTCCTCAACTAAAGTTTCTTCATCTAGTCCGCTTGTTTGTAATTGTTTTATTTTAAGGTGTTGGTATTTTCTTGAAGCAGTACAAATTGGGATTTCTGTAAATTCAGTATTAGAAACAAGAAATTTCTTTGTACAAGGGCTTCCAGGTTTACAAGCTGCAATACGATTTGCTCTTTGCACCTCTGCCGAAGCTTTTCTAAAACTATTAAATGGAACTCCTAAAGGAGAAATATTGCTTAGATAATAATCTTCTGGCATTGCAGTTGCCAATTGAGACAAGGTTTCATCATCTACACTTGTTGCTTCTGGAACAAGTAAAAACGAACTTCCCCATCCTGTACTATCCGTTTTGTAATAATCTAATAGAAATTTGTTCTCATTTCCAGTACCTATTCCACCTTGTACAGTAATTCTAAAGCTAGGTTGTTCTTTAAATATTGGTAATGATTTAGCAGCAAGAGCTTGTTGACAAATGGAGTATAACTCTGTTTCTAATGCTTCTTTATTTTGCTTAAACTCTTCTAATATTGGCCCAAGAAGTAGCCCATCAGTTGCAAAAGCATGTCCCCCACAGTTTAATCCACTTTCTATTCTAAACTCAGAAATCCACACACCTTTTTTAGCGAGAATCTTTCCTTGCGTTAGTGCAGAACGATAATCACTCACTTTTAAAATAATCGTTTTTCTTAAGCTGCCATTTTCATCTGGAAGAAAATCAGGAAATGAATCGATATAATTGTAAAGTCTTGGATTATACCCTGCTGAAAAAACGATAGACGATTGAGATTTGCTTAATGCAAATCCACGTAAAGCAGCTAATGCATCAGAAAATTCATTCGGTAATAAATTGCCTTTCTTATCGTAATTGTTCTTATCCACTTTAGCCATTACGTTTACATCGGCAGCTCCACGAACAAGTTTGGTTCTTAAAGTTGCTTGTAAAGATGCTTTCTCTGATGCCACATTAGAAGCCAACATCTCTTTATAAATAGCTTTCACTTCTGAGTCGTCTGGTAGCATTTCGAAATTCTTAGAAATATCATTACCAACTTCAAATGTCATTTGAGCAAGGCTTTTCATTTGCTCACTTATAATATATTCCACCAAATTCAAATAGGCAGTAATTCTTTTGGCTCTATAATCATCTTCACTTAAAGGAATTGGAATAAAAGGCAACCCTAATTCAAGAGTATAATGTTCACGCATCTGCTCAATAATGCCATCTTCAACTATCGACATTACCGAAGAAATACCAAAACGTGCAACCCTTATTGGCGTATCAATTGTAAAACCCAAACCCATTACTGGGATATGAAAATTGTGCAAAGTGGACTTAATCATTATAAATTAATTTTGAAAAAAGAATAGGCTTATGCCTTGTAAATTGAATAGAATGCAAATATGATAAAGAGTAATGGCGCAAAAAATGACTTTGGTCATATTGTAATTTTATAATTTAACACAAGTAATAGAAATTTTATTACGAATCTGAAAAAACTCATAGCTAAACGGCAGAGAAGCCCACACACCCTTTTTTTTAAAATTATCTCATTATAAAAAACAACTTAAATCACTTTTAAATTTTGCATTTTAAGTTTTCATTATAAATCCAATTGCATAATATAAATTATTGCCAAGGAAGAAAAATCAACTATCAAGCTAGATGACCAAATAACCTTGAATGGCATTACAATTGGCCGCATCATAAAAAATACTGAAGAAATTGACATACTTATTTACATTAGAAAAAGAACATAAGGCAAAACAAATATTGTATAACTCGGGGAAAACTAGGGAGTTCCAAAAAATTTCAGAACTTATCCCATTTGCAACCCCGACACCTTGAAACCGAAAAGTTTCACCGTATTTAGGAGTATCTAAGAAAAAAAAAGAGATGCTTAAAAGGGGGAAATTATGGCTAAATAGGGGAAAGTTGATATACTATTAACGCATTGGGCATATATGATACTATTGGTAAAAAATAATGTAATCACAATGCTACATACATAAAAAATCTTGGTCAATATGTTAATTTTAAAAGAAATTAATTTATCAAGCAAATAACGGATAATTATTTAGTTACTTCAAACCACTTATATTTTTCTATAACATAGTAATTAAACAAATAGAGAATTGTTTCTTTTTTTTATAACAGATAAGGTAATAGGATTTCAGGAAGTGCCTCAAAGGCAATATAGACATGTACCTAAGTTGATTTTTTTGTTACCACTAACCACATTAGAACATAGACACATAGTTATCTGATCTTTTTATTCATAAACAATATAGAATTAATGTTTAAAATTCTATTTCTAAGTGTTCTATCTTGCCTATTTGTAATACATTATCTCTAATTTTCTATGTGCCTATGTGACTATGTGGTCAATAATTTATGTGGAGAGTAACAAATCATTTAATCAGTGGTCGAAAATTGTTGTAATATTCTAGCGCGAATAATTTAAAATATTCTTTAAAAATTATTCGCACCCCGAATAAAATTTTGCGAATAATTTAAAATATTCGCTTAAAATTATTCGCACCCCCGAATAAAAATTTTCGAATATTTTAAAATATTCGCTTAAAATTATTCGGGCAATTTTTTGAAGCTGTATTTTTGGTTTTAGAAAAATAAAAAAGGATGAAGAATTGGTTATTAGCCATCAGAGAAAAGTATGGTTTAACACAAGAATGGTTGGCTAATTATTTGGCTACTTCACAAACGGCTATCGCTTTGGCGGAGAAAAACAATCGGGAATTATCCACTCAAGCTATGCTATTGCTTGCACCGTTTTTGTTGGAAAATTCTACCCAACCATTAAATTCAAATATTGAAGCTCAATTGCAAGCACATCAAACGGAAGCAACAAACTTGAATTTGCAAGAAGCGGCTAAGAGAAAAGCAACTTATCAAATTAAATTGGTGAGATTAAGAAATACATTGATTTCCATGCAGCAAAAAGAACAGCAAGCAATGGATAGCATCGCGCTAGCAAGCCGTATTGCAGAAACATCAACTGACGCTAACCTAAGTCCCGAAAAAAAATCTACCTCAATCTCATTATTGCTTTCATCTGCATTTGTATTGCTTACAGAAAATGGCTTGGCAGCGCAAAATGAGGTTTTGGAGAAAATTAAAATGTATGAAGCGGTGGTGAATAGAGGTTATTCTATATAATGATATCTAGTTATTAATTAAAAAAGTTGCCTAAAAAGACCGCTCCTATGAAATTTTAGCTACTGACTTAATAATTATAGCAATAAATATGGTTTAATCTTTGGTATATTTTTAATTTAGATTTTACTGTACAGAGTAGCTAGAATGTATATTTGCTTTAATGAATAAAAGTGTAGTCTTTGGCATTTTGATGCTTTTGGGAGTTTTTATAAATGCATTATATGCTCAAGATACACTTCCCAATTTCAATATTAGAGATCTCAATACCAAAAAAATTCTAATAACTTGGAACAACCCTTATGGTGCTAATTGTTTGCAACTTGCGGTTCAACGTTCATTTGATAGTTTAAAATATTTTAAAACTATTTATTCTGCTCAATCACCCGAATTACCTCAAAATGGTGTAACAGAAGATAGGATGCCAAAAGACATTAAAGTGTTTTATCGTATATTTTTTGTATTACCTGGCGGACAATATTTTTTCTCAAAGTCTATTGGTTTGAAATCTTTCGACTTAATTACTCCTTATGAAGCACCTAAGAAAACTATAGTTAATACGCAAATTACCCCTAAAAATAAATCTAAAATAATAGAACCTGAACCTAAAACAGATCCAAAAACAAACTATCCAGTAAATGCTAAAATTTATATTTCTATATATAAACAATCGTTAGATAATTTTCTTTACGACATTGAATATAGCAATTACAAACGTTTTAAAGATTCGATTATAAGAAGAACTAAAGACACACTTTACACTATAGATGCTAATAGAACAATCATTAAACCATATATAGCCCCCATAGTATGGAAGCCTTCTAACAATATTTATACTAATGCAAGTACTAATTTTGTTACTATTTATTTGCCCTTAGTAAAGTATCATAAATATCGGTTGGTTGTTTATGAAGAAAATGGTACAGAGTTTTTTCAACTAAAAGAGATAAAAGATGCCGAATTGATATTAGACAATAGCAATTTTGATCATGCTGGCTGGTTTTATTTTGATTTGTATCAAGATGAAAAGCTAAAAGAACATAATAAATTTCGAGTTCAAGAGCCTTTTTAAAAACAGGGCTTATTTACACTATGTGTGCATTGAATACTATTTCAAAATTGCGCTTTACCCTTTCTTTTACATCGTACATAGGCACTTTAGTACCCAATTCATTCTGTAAAGAAGTAACTTTTTTATTGGCTATTCCACAAGGAATAATGTTTTCGAAATAATTTAAATCGGTATTTACATTAAATGCAAAACCATGCATGGTAATCCAACGGCTACATCTAATGCCCATCGCACATATTTTTCTTTCTTTACCAACAATTCCTGCATCAATCCACACACCGGTTTCCCCTGGGCTTCTATCGCCATCAACACCATATTCTTCAAGTGTAAGTATAATTACTTCTTCCAAACAACGTAAATACCATCCAAGATCGGTTTTAAATTGGTCTAAATCTAAAATTGGATATCCTACTAATTGTTCTGGCCCATGGAAAGTAATGTCTCCTCCCCTATTAATGTGAAAATACTCAATGGATTTTTTTTGTCTTTCTTCTTCACTTATTAGTACATGTTCTTCTTTCCCACTTTTGCCTAAAGTGTAAACAGGAAAATGTTCTACAAATAATAAATGATTAACTATTTGAGATTTGTATAGTGCTTTTTCATTTTCATCAACAGCATTTCCAATCAAACCTTTTACTTCTACATTCTGCTTAAGCAAAATTTCTTGTAAGTCCCAAACTTCTTTAAACTTTCTAATGCCTAGATCTTTAAAAAAAATTTCTTTTTTCATTTCACAAACTTACACCTACTTCAAAAAAGCTTATAAAAATTTATAAACATTTTTGTACAAATGTTGGTTGAAGTTGCTATTTTGTACTATGGAGTATCTAAATTGTAAGGTATTTATCTATTTTCCGTTCTATTCAACTTACTCGGAAAAGGGCTAATTGAATATATTCACCCTATCTTTATTTAATAAAATTTATTTTTTGTTTAAAAAATCTACCATACAGCTACTTCGGTTTCAATTTTCCTTCTTTTTATTGCCCGTATATCTTTTTGCATTAAGCTTTATTGAACACATCCATATTCCAAGAGCCATTGTTGTTTTTATCCTATTGCATGTATTATTATATCCATCAAGCAATGGTTTTAACAGTTATATGGATAGAGATGTGGAAAGCATTGGTGGAATAAAAAATCCATTACCTCCAACCAAAGAATTGTTTTACATAACGATTGTAATGGATACACTTGCCGCATTATTAGCAGCTTGTATTAGTGGATTGAGTTTGCTATTAGTATTTATCTATATTGTTTTTAGTAGATTGTATAGCCTTAAAACCGTTCGATTAAAAAAATATCCAATTATAGGATTTCTTACTGTTGTAATAAATCAAGGTGCAACTATTTTCTACTTAGTTTATCATAGTGTCTCAGAAAATTTAAATGAAAGTCCGCCATTAATTGGTTTATTAATTAGTAGTTTATTAATTGGAGGTTTTTATCCAATTACTCAAATTTATCAGCACAAGCAAGATAAAGAAGATGGCGTAAGTACTATTAGTATTTTATTGGGGATAAAAGGCACTTTTATTTTCTGTTCAGTAATGTATGCTATTGTATTTGGGTGTTTGTTTTACAATTATTGGGAGAAAAATGCACTTTCCCAATTTTATCTTATTTCAATCTTTTTTGCGCCAGTTATCGTTTATTTCTTTTATTGGTTCTTACTTGTAATTAGAGATAAATCAAAAGCAAATTTTGAGTATACCATGGGAATGAATTGGCTTGCTTCACTTTGTACCAATCTTGCATTTATTACGCTTATTATTTTTAATTATTTAAAATAAATATTTTGGCAAAAATCATTTCTATTGGTACGGCTGTTCCAGCATTTCAACACAAGCAAGAATCTATCCTTCATTTTATGCAAAATATATTTGAAGTAGATGATGATGAAAATAGAAAATTGGCCTATTTATATCATAAAAGCGCTATTCAAACACGCTATTCAGTAATTGAAGATTTTGGATTACCAAGAGATGAATGGCAGTTTATTCCAAAGAATAATACGCTCCCTTTTCCTTCAATTGAAACTAGAATGGCCATTTATGAAAAGGAATCTACTCCTTTAAGTATTGAAGCCATTAAAAATTGTATCGAACAAAAAATAGCTTTAGGAGATATTACGCATTTAATTACTGTTAGCTGTACAGGGATGAGTGCACCAGGACTAGACTTGCAAATAGCAGAACAATTGCAATTATCACCAACAATATTTAGAACTTCTGTAAACTTTATGGGCTGTTACGCCGCCATTCATGGATTAAAAATAGCTCAGTTAATTGCCGACACAAATGAAAATGCTAAAGTGGTGGTAGTTTGCACAGAACTGTGCACACTACATTTTCAAAAAGAATATACCCAAGACAATGTAAGTAGTAGTTTATTATTTGCCGATGGAAGTGCTGCTGCATTAGTTGTTTCTAATAATCATCAATTAAAAGGAATAAAATTGCTTTCCTTTTATAGTGAAATTGCAGCCAATGGTAAAAACGATATGAGTTGGAAACTTAGTAGCCATGGTTTTCTGATGAGTTTAAGTAGTTATGTTGCAGATATCATTAAGGCAGATATTGATAAACTTGTTGAGAAAAGTTTAGCAGTAAATAATTTAAAGAAAGAACAAATAACCCATTGGTGTATTCATCCTGGTGGAAAAAAGATATTAGAAGCTGCGTCACAATCCATTGGTATTCTGCCAACAGAATTGAAACATAGCTACGAAACATTAAGTAACTATGGCAACATGAGTTCTCCTACTATACTTTTTGTATTGAAAGAAATATTAAATAATTCCAATTCACAAGAAAACATATTTGGCTGTGCTTTTGGACCAGGATTAACTATGGAAACATTTGTTGCGAAAGTTGAATAGTTGTTAGGTAATAAGTTTTAGGTTTTAGGTTTTAGGTTTTAGGTACTCATTATAATCTAACTAATTTCAAATTTGGTTTAAATGCAAAAAAGTAGGGAACTAGAATTGCTTGACTCAGACAATATTCCTTTTGAAGATATTCAACAAAACATGCAAGAACTGAATGTAATTAATACATTACTTGGTGGTCATGCAATTACAATAAATGGCGTAAAACAACTTTTAGTTGATAAAAAATTTAAAAGCAATAATTCTTTACTTGTTTGCGAAATAGGCTGCGGAGGTGGTGATAACTTAAATGCTATTTATAAAGCATTGAAAAGAAAATTGCACATTCAAATGATTGGGGTAGATATTAAAGGAGCTTGTTTGTTATCTGCTAAGAAAAAACATCCATTACTTCCTGCAAATTGGATAGAGAATAGTTATGAAAAAACTACGTTTCAAGAAAAGCCAAGCATTATTTTCTCATCCCTTTTTTGCCATCATTTTTCAGATGAAGCTTTGGTATACCAATTAAAATGGATGTATGAAAATGCAACTATCGGATTTTTTATAAATGATTTACATCGACACCCATTGGCATATTATTCTATAAAATGGTTAACCAAATTATTTTCAAAATCTTATTTGGTAAAAAACGATGCCCCTTTATCTGTAAAAAGAGGTTTTACAAAACATGAATGGCAACTAATTTTGCAAAAAGCGTGTATTAGCGATTACTCCATTCAATGGAAATGGGCTTTTAGATATTTAATTATTGTTCATAAATGATTGTAACTGGAGAAAATAAGAGATACGATATTGCCGTAATTGGCGGTGGTTTAGCAGGATTGTGTTTGGCAATTCAAGCTGCTAAAAAGAAATATACCGTAGCTCTTTTTGAAAAAGAGACCTACCCATTTCATAAAGTATGTGGTGAATATATTAGTAAAGAATCTTGGAAATTTTTAATGGAATTGGGTTTGCCTTTAGAATCAATGCAATTACCTGATATTAACCAATTACAAGTGACTTCTACAAGCGGAAATAGTTTTGAACATGCTTTGACTTTGGGAGGATTTGGAATCAGTAGATTTCTACTTGATGCACAATTGGAAAAAATTGCCAAAAATGAAGGAGTAACAATTTTTACTTCTAAGAAAGTAACGGACATTGAATATCACAAAATGCTGTCAGACTTTAATTCTCATTTCATCATTTCTACAAAAAAAACAGAAGAAGTTAAAGATACTTTTGAAGCGAGAGTTGTTGTTGGAAGCTTTGGTAAAAGAAGCAATCTTGATGTGCAATGGAAAAGAGATTTTACCATTACTAAACCGAATAAACTAAACAACTATATAGGTATAAAATACCATATACGCTATCCACATAATGTTAATACCATTGCGCTTCATAATTTTGAAAATGGCTACTGTGGTATGAGCAAAATAGAGCAAGATAAAAGTTGCCTTTGCTACCTTACTACTGCTGAAAACTTACAAAAAAGCAATAATTCTATTCAGCAAATGGAGCAAACTATTTTGTGTAAAAATCTTCACCTAAAAGAAATATTTAAGAACGCAGAATTTCTATTTCCGCATCCTTTGGCTATTTCCCAGATTAGTTTTCAGAAAAAAACTATTGTAGAAAATAATGTGCTGATGGTAGGAGATGCTGCAGGAATGATTACTCCCCTATGTGGTAATGGAATGAGTATGGCAATGCACGCAAGTAAACTTGCTTTTTATGAAATAGATTACTTCTTATTTAATAAAATTACACGATCACAAATGGAAAGACAGTACGAAGCCAAATGGAATGAAACTTTTAGTAAGCGATTATCAGTTGGAAGAATGGTACAATCTCTTTTTGGTGGAGAACTAACATCTAATTTTCTAGTGAAGACAATGAAGCGTTTTCCAAATTTTGCTTATCCATTAATTAAAGCTACGCATGGTGAATCATTTTAACACTCCTCATTTAAATAAGAACATTTAATTTTACCGCTCCACACTACCAAAACATTATTATTTTATTCCAAAATGCAATTATGTACAATCGTTTAAGAGTTTTAATTATTGAGGAAACATCAGATTCTTTAAAAAAATTTGAAGATCTATTTAATGGGGAGTATGAAGTTGTTGGTATAAAAGAAATAAAAGATGCTTTACAAATGTGCGAAGCTTATAGACCAAACTTAATTATCCAAAATTTAGTTTTAGGAAGTGAAAATAGTGGATTAAACTTTTTAAAAAACTTTAAAAGTTCTGAAAAATATAAACACATACCTGTTTTAATTATTTCCAGTTCATCTTCTCAAGAAACACTTACAGAAAGTTTAAAATTAGGTGCTTCAGATTACATAATTAAGCCTTTAAATATGTCATCAATACAATTAAAAGTAAATAATATGCTTGTATTGATTGCTAAATATCGGGACAAAAAAATGCTAGCAAAATTCTATGGTGTGCCTTTAGAGGAAAAATCCAAAAACGCAGTGATGAATTTATTGGAGAACATGATAGAAGAAATTATTGAAAATGATTTTTCACCAATAGAAGTTGCCGAAAAACTAAACATTGGTCAAGGTACACTTACTAGATGGATTAAAGAACAGTTTAATCTTACACCAAATCAATACTTACTAAAAAGAAAACTTCAAAAAGCCCAAGTAATGTTATTAAGCGATAAAGAAATTAAATACAAAGATGTTTGCATCAAGTATAATTTTCGAGCAGTAGCAGATTTTACTCATTCATATGAAAAATATATTGGCAAACTACCTACTAGATTAAAAGGAGAAGAAAAAACTACTAAAAAACAAAAGCATTAGACATATTTAAAAAAGAAAATAAGCAATACTCATAAGTAAAAATTACACTTAGAATATTTGCTCCAACTCTTTTAAATGATAAATGATATAAGTAGGTTGTACTACAGGTATCGCATTAATATGATTTACAAAAACAGTATCCATCCCTGCTTTAATGCCCCCTCTTATATCTGCATCTACATTATCACCAATCATAATACTATTGTGTGGCAATGCATTAGCTTGTTTAAAAGCAAATTCAAATATTTCCTTATTGGGTTTTACAGCATTGCTTGATTCTGATGTAATAACCGCTGTGAAATAGGGTTTCAATCCACTTGTTATTAGTTTTATTTGCTGAACAGCTTCAAAACCATTTGTTATCAAGTGCATTTTATACCCCTTGTTTTGCAAATATTCTAAAATCTCAAGTGTATGAGGAAAAAGCGCCTTCTTTGTGGGAAGAATTTCTAAAAAATCAACCGACATTTTTCGTGCTAGAATATCGTTGGCTATTTGAAAATCAAATAAACTTAGCCACATTCTTTTCCACTTCAGCTCCTCTTGCTTTATATATCCCTTTGTAAATCGTCCCCACAAACGATTGTTGTGGTAATTGTATCGTTCAAAAAAGTATTCAAAATCAGGAATCCCAATATTGGCTAATTGGTTTTTAACATATACATCATACATGGAAGCCTTAGAATTGGTTTCAAAATCCCAAATAGTATGATCTAAATCAAAAAAAAGATGTTGGTAACTTTTTATCAAAGCCGTAAAATTTTAATTTAAAGTTTAATAGAAATAGATAGTTAAAAGTATTAATTAAGGTCGATATGCTTATTGAAATACATTCCAAAAACGTAAGCTACAAATCACCTAATTGTGGGCGCAAAACAATCTCTTCTACCACTGCTTCGGGAGATAATTGTGATGCTGCAAATACCATTTCAGCAATATCTGTTGCTTGCATTATTCTTTTTTCATCTACTCCACTTCCAGCCCAACTATCAGTATAAACTGCTCCTGGGATTACGGAAGTTACTTTTATACCCAAGGGTTTTAATTCTTCTCGCAAATTTTTACTAAATCCTAAAAGTGCAAACTTGCTAATACTATAACTTCCACCATTGCTATAAGCTTGTAAAGAAGCAATTGAACACATATTAAAAATATGACCGCTTCTTTGTGCTACCATGCTAGGTAGCAATGCCCTAGTAAGATGATAAGCACTTAATAAATTGGTATTGAGCATTTCTTTGAGCGTATCATCAGACTCACTCTGAATGCTTCCTGGCAAAAATTTACCAGCATTGTTTATTAAAATATCTGGTGTGCCTATCTGTAAACACCATTCAGCAAATGCCTTAATAGATTCTTCGATACTTAAATCGGCAGGATATACTTTTATATTGCAATCTGGAAAAAGATTTTGCACTTCTTGCACCAATTCATACAATCCAATCTCCCCTCTAGAACAAACCAAAAGTGTGTTTCCAGACTCAGCAAATTTGTGCACCAAAGCCCTTCCTATTCCTTTTGAGGCTCCTGTTATAACTACAATCATTTCAACAATTTGAATTTAAAAAATGGGTTACAAAACAAAGGGATTGCTTTTAAATATTCCACTTGGGACAATACAATTTAAAGATTAAAAATCAATACCTATCCACTTCCTTTTACTTTTTTCGTATTTCTCAAAATTGAATTTATAAAGTTTCCCTGGTCGGTGTGGCACATCTGTTTCAGTTTCATTCACATCTATCAACAAACCCATTGATGCAAACTTTTTCCGGAAATTTCTTCTATCTAACTGGTGGTTTAATATAGCTTCATACAAGTTTTGTAATTCTCTTAAAGAAAATTTATCAGGCAACAAGTTAAATCCTAATGGATGTTCCTGAATTCTCTTTTGCAACCACTTATGACATGTTTGTAAAATTTCAAAATGATCAAATGCCATTTCAGTTATAGAAGCTACATTATGCCAATGTAGCTCATGGTCGTGTATTTTTAATTGGTGATGCTGAATATTTATTAATGAGCAATAAGCAAGTGTAATTACCCTTCCACCAGGATGCCTTGTAGGGCGACTAAAACATTTCACCTCATCAAGATATACATCATCCATTCCTGTTCGCTCTTTTAAAATTCTATTAGCTGCTTCATCTACCTCCTCATCGTCTTTAATAGTATCCCCAAGCAGACTCCATAAGCCTTCATAACGTGCCAAATCGCTTCGAATCAATAAGATTTTCAATTCATTTTCTTCAAATCCAAAAACGGCACAGTCTACAGTCAATGGCACTTTTGGATAGGTATTTACTAGCTTATCCGCATCCAGCAATTCTGTTTCTACAAGTAATTTATTTTCGGTAAGTCCTTTTTCCATGTATCCTTCAAATGCTTTTTTTGAGTAATTTATTTGTTTAAATCCCTTTTATAAAAAAAATAAAAATTCACACTATTTATGTAATGAACACCTATTAAAGACGCCTAAGATAATCTCTAGTTCAATATTTGGGTATTATTTTTTAAAAATTTCTAATTAAACATCCTACAATCTAGTTTAGAATTTATATTTGGCAATAACTATTTGTCATAAAATGTCGCTAATTAATACTTCTATTCAAGATATTCAACTAAAAACCAATCAATTCCTTTCATTAATCAACCAATTTGGCAAGAATACTTCTTTGCATTTCGCTGATACTATTGAGATAGAATTGACGTATTTAAAAAAGATACTCCGTTTTCATGAACACCGCTATTATGTATTAAATGAACCTATCATTGTAGATGGTGAATATGATGCACTATATAATTTATTGAAGACAATTGAAACCAATAATCCCTCTTTAATCACTCAAGATTCTCCTACACAAAGAGTTGGTAGCAGCTTGAATAATCGCTTTGCCACTGTTCAGCATTTAGTACCAATGCTCAGCCTTGAGAATAGTTATGACGCGAATGATTTATTAGATTGGGATAGAAAAGTTCGTGAACTAAGTGGAATTCAAAACCCAGAATACTGCATTGAACCCAAATTTGATGGTGCAAGCATTTCATTAATTTATGAAAATGATTTTTTAACAAGAGGCACTACTAGAGGAGATGGCATTGAAGGGGAAGATATCACGAACAATGTAAAACAAATAAAATCAATTCCGCTTTCTGCTCCTTTTAGCAAATTAGGTATTCAACAAATAGAAATACGTGGCGAAGTAGTGATTACCAAACAAGCTTTTGATGCTTATAATGAGCAGTTATCAGCCCAAGGCTTATCAATATTAGCCAATCCTCGAAATGCAGCTAGTGGAAGCTTGCGTATGAAAGATCCAAAAGAGGTAGCCAAAAGAAATTTAGAGGCTTTTTTATACCAAGTAAGTTATTTCAATCTACTTCCAAACGCTAATGAATCCATTCCATTTAAAACCCATGAAGCTTCTTTGAAATTACTGTGGGACAATGGTTTTCGTTCTTCCTACAAACAACAAAAAATAGCATCTAACATTCAGGAAGTAATAAAATTTGTGCATCAATTTGAGGATCAGCGAGACGACTTGCCTTATGAAATTGATGGAATGGTGATTAAGGTAAATAATCTAGAATTGCAGGAGCGATTGGGAATGACTACGCACCATCCTCGATGGGCAATTGCTTTCAAATTCAAAGCTAGACAAGCAACCACTAAATTAGTAGATGTAGATTTTCAAGTTGGAAGAACAGGTGCTATTACGCCTGTAGCCAAACTAACTCCAGTGCAAGTAAGTGGTGTGATGGTAAGTAGTATTTCCATTCACAACGAAGATTATATTAATGAAAAAGACCTTAGAAAAGGTGATACAGTCATAATTGAAAGAGCCGGCGATGTAATTCCCCAAATTGTAAAAAGCCTTCCCGAATTAAGAACCGGTGAGGAGCAAAAGATTGAATTCCCTACCAATTGTCCCGTTTGTAAAAGTGAATTGTTTAAAGAAGCCGGTGAAGCTGTTTGGAGATGTATTAATGTAGAGTGTGCCGCACAAGTAGTAGAAAAAATCATTCATTTTGTTAGTAAAGATGCAATGGATATTAAAAGCTTTGGCGAGGCGAATATTCGCAAGTTTTATGAGTTGGGTATATTAAAAGACATTCCAAGCATTTATTCATTAAACTTTGATATCATCAGCCAACAAGAAGGGTTTGGGAAGAAAAGTATCGACAACCTTATTGCTGCCATTGAATTAAGTAAAAGCCAACCTTTACATAGATTGATTTATGGTTTAGGAATTCGATTTGTTGGAGAAACAACTGCCAAAGTATTGGCAAATTCTGTTCAGCATATCAATGAGTTTTACAATAAATCAATTGAAGAATTACAACAATTAGATGATGTAGGCATAAAAGTAGCCACCAGCATTGTTCATTTTTTTAGTAATGAGCAAAATAGAGAGCTTTTAAAACAATTGGAGGATGTAGGCTTGCAATTAATAAATACGAAAAAAGATACGGTTATTGAAGGGGGACTATCAGGACAAACATTTCTTTTTACAGGCACATTAAGCAAACTTAAACGTAGCGAAGCTGAAGCCATGGCAGAAGCCAAAGGTGGAAAAATAGTAAGTGGGATAAGTAGTAAACTGAATTATTTAGTGGTTGGTGAAGATGCTGGCAGCAAACTGGAAAAAGCCAAAAAAATTAATACTATTAAAATAATTAGTGAAGAAGAATTTTTGGAACTATTTAAAGAATAGTTACAACTCACCACACAGGCACTTAGACACATAGGAATGTAAATCAGTTGGTTTCTATTTTACAAACAAACTTTACCATAACCAATTTTCGTTCATGAAAGTCTTTAAGTCTTTAATAAACTATGTGCTTTTTTAATGCATTATATCAAACCTTTTTTAAGATTAAGTCTATTTTTCTATGTGTCTATGTGCCTATGTTAACGAAAATATATGTGGTGAGAAGTAATAAAGAATAATCTCACGTGGTAAGCTAAAAAAAGGTTTCTTTCAATTATTCACTTGTAAGATTTTTCTTCACTTCCTCAATTTTGGCAACAGTTTCTTCTATCCCTTTTTCAACAATGCCAATTTTCACATTTATTTCTTGAATATCGGTTTCAATTCCTGAAGTTTTCTCTTTCAGTGCCTCTATTTCTGAATTTACCTCGGCTATCTTGGCTTTTTTTTGTTCAATTTTTATACTAGTTCTTTCTTTGAAACTTTCAGACCAAGCTGTTTTTAGTTGTTCAGTCATTTCATTTAATTCAGCGGTTATTTTATCTAAATACTCACTTTGATTTTCTTTTCTTGTTTCTTGCCTTTTTAAATAGTCTATTTTACCAGCAACTATTTTTTCTAGGTTTAGTTTATCCACAGTTCGTTTTTCTAATCTTTCATGTAGTACTTGCAAATAATCTCCTTGTTTTTTCACCCACTCTTCTCTCTTTTGGGCATTCAGTTTTTTTCTTTCCTCCCATTCCTCCTGCTTTTTTTGTATTTCTTCTCTGTGCAATGCCCAAGCTTTGTCCAATGCAGCAATTATGATTTCTATTTCAGCATAAAGCCTTTTAATATCATCCCAAACCAAATAATCCCGATAGTTATTTACAAATTTCTTAACCTCTCTGATAATATCTGATTTAGGTTTCAACCCATTCTTCATGGCAGCCTCTTGCAAATTATTGGGCAGCTCCATTCCACTAGCATCAAAAGGCAAATCCACTAAAATAGCCCCAAAAGAATCAAGCAAAAGCGGCAAATGTTCTATACCAGTTTCTATATTGCAAGCATCAACTATTTCAATTAGCTTGTCTATAATCTTTTTAGAAGTAGCTATTCGCAGATTTCTTTCTTCCTTTAATTGAGCATAAAAAGCATCCTCTTCATTTTTCAATTCTGTACGAAGCGCACTAAACTTATCCCAAGCACTATTTCTTCTTTCCTTAGAAGGCCAATGTGGGTTTTTGAAAAATCCAAAAGCTTTGTCTATTAAAGCTTTCAACTGTAATGCAGCTTCTTTTTCTGGTTTGTTTTGGAAAAACTGACTCGTTTTATATGTTGCCAATTCTTCAATTATAGCATCAGCTTGGTTTGCAAATTCAATATGATCGTTTTTAATAGCTTCTTGTTTTTCTCTGAGTTCATTGCACAAAGAATCGAAATAAGCTCTAGTGGTATCTTTCTCCTCCACACTTTCAAATTGTGTTGCCTTGAAGTACGCTTCAATTTCACTTTTCAATTGCCAAAGAACTTTTCCAATATCATTGGCTTCATCCAGTTTTTGAATCAATTCTTTAAACTTTTCAATTTTCAATAAAAGTTCCGAAGCAATCATCTCTACAATTTTATACAATAAAGAAAAAATAAACTATCTTTTTTTAATCAATAAACATAAAATAAATTTAATCATGTTTTTCAATTCCTAAAAAAGCATGAAACAAATTTATACACAAGATGGATAAACTATCATTAAATATTCTTAACTAATAATTTCAAATCAAATCAACCCTTTCCTATTTGCCTTCTTTACCTCCTTGCCTCTTTACCTCTTTCCCTCCTTGCCTCCTTGCCTCTTTCCCTCCTTCCCTCTTTCCCTCTTTCCCTCCTTGCCTCTTTGCCTCTTTGCCTCTTTGCCTCCTTGCCTCCTTGCCTCTTTTCCTCCTTGCCTCCTTGCCTCAAAACTTTCTCCCAAACACCCCTCTAGGGGACGGGGGCGGGGTAGTTCTTTCCCCAAAAACCAAAAAAAAACAAATTCATACTACAGCCTTTTTAATACTAACTCCATGCTTCAGCATGGGGATAAAAGCAAAAAGTGTGAAAGGCTTTAGCCGTGATTCAAAGTTTCATGAACACTTTTGTTCAATCAAATTGCCAATAGCATTTAAATTTCTCAAAGTAGAATGCATAAAATCAACCCCTCTCAATCGCTCAAACAACAAATCCTCAAATCCCATAAACCCCATAAATCCTAGTTCAGATAAAATACCTAGGAAATCTTCGCTCCAAGCGAAGCCTCCCTTCCAAATCACTAAAAAGATAATTAATAGTCATTTTAATGTGTAATGTAAACATTATATATCGTCCGCATTACAAATAATATTATTTACATTAGATTAAATATCATTTACATTAATTAAACTATTATCTACTTTAAATAAAATACTATACACATTGTATAATAATTTATTTACTAAATTAAAATGATAATTTACATTTAATAAAAAGTCATTTACATAATATAAATAACAACAAACAATACTATTTTTATTATAAGCATAATATAAATATCAATAATTTTTCTTACTTTTGCTTTCATAAATTATTTTTTTATGTCAAATCAAGAATTATTAATCCGTTGCAGAATAGAAGAATTACCTTTTGTAGCCCGTTTTATTCTTAGTTCTCTTAAGAGAGACCGCCTCATTATTGCGGCAACATACCCCACTTATACTCCCGATTTTATCACAGATTTAGATAAACAAATCCTAGATTTAGATTCTATCATCAATCCAATTCAATACACTTCTTATATCACATTATTAACCCAAAAAATTATTGAAGCCAATACGGTAATTCAAAATCATCTGCCATCCTCCAAAAGATATGTAGACAAAGCAGGTAAAAACTTGGTCACAGCGCCACAAAGTTTTTATCTATCCAAGCTATCTAAAAGTGTAAACACAGGTGATAGAGAGTCCACAGCAACTACTTTAAAAGACACCTTAGATACCATAAATATCACAGAAAATCTAGCTGCCTTAAAAGCAGAAGGTTACACTGACGCCCTTGATACCCTTTTGAAGAATAATAGAAAAATAATTGCAGACAATATTGTTGCTCGCAAAGCCAAAATAGATGAGCGTAGCTTGGTTGTAAATAGCAACTATGTAAAAATGAATGCCTTGTGGAATGTGATAACTGAAATAAATAAAGATGCAAAGTCCATCTTTGGTAAAACAGACAAATCCAAGGCAGATGACTACAAAATCAGTTCATTAATAGCCCTCATTCGTAAGGATCAACTTAAAACACAAGTAAGCGGTCAAGTAAACAAACCCGATAATAAGCCTGCAAAAAATGCAACAGTTATTTTAACAGCAGCAGATGATTCTAGAAGTTATAAAATAAAGGCAACTGCCGCCGGCACTTTTGACAGAACAGGCATTAAGGCCAATACCTACATTGCAACTGCACTGGCTCCTGGCTTTTTCAATTCCGACCCTCAACCATTAGAGGTTCAAAGCAACAACCCAGTTACAGCCACCCTCACACTCAATGAAGCCACTTCATCAACCTAATAAAAGTTTATCTCTATACAGTAAAGTTTAAGCGGAGTTCTATAAGCAACAATGGGTTTTCATTAAATTCCACCTTATCAAAGCACTTAATTAGGGGATGAGATTACAATCAAATTCACTGTAGTAACCGTCTTAACTTAGTTTAGCGTTTCTATTCCCTTATCTTCGCAGCACAAGTAAGAGATCTTTATTCAATGATTAGCAGAAGAAATGTAAGGGTTAAGGTTATGCAATTGCTGTACATGATGGATGGTATAGATGGCGAAAATGCGATAAAAAATCCTGTTGCCCAGTTGCAAAAAAGTTTTGATAACACTAGAGAATTATTGGTTTATATACTTTATTTCATAACGGAAGTTTCTCGATATGCAGAAACGGATGCTCTTAAAAAAGCCAATAAACTATTACCAAGTACAAGCGATTTGAATGTAAATACTAAAATTTCAGGCAACAAATTATTCTGGAAGATAATAGAAAACGATTCGTTTAAAAGTGCTATCATCGATCTAAAACCTGAAAAATTAATAGACAAGGAAATGCTTAAGCGTGTTTACAATAAAATGGCTGAAAGCGAAGTTTATAAAGAATACATCAATACCCAAAGTAGAGATAAACAAAACGAAAAAGCAGTATTAAAATATATTTTTACTGATTTAATGTTAGCTGATGACGTGTTCACCTCACATTTAGAAGAATACTTCAATAATTGGGACGACGATTGTGAACTTATGGAATTGTTGGTAATTGGTTATCTTGGAAAACCAAACGGCTTCAATCTGCAAGAAATTGTTACTAGTGAAAAATGGGAATTTGCAAAAACTTTATTAATTAGTACTTTCAACAAAAGGAAACACTTACTAGAACTTATTAAACCAAAACTTAAAAATTGGGATTCTTCTAGAATTGCCTCTGTTGATATGGTTTTAATGCAAATGGGGCTTTGTGAATTTTTATATTTTGATTCAATTCCAGTAAAGGTAACCATGAATGAATATATTGACTTAGCCAAAGCTTATAGTACAGAGCAAAGTGGTCATTTTATAAATGGTATTTTAGATTCTATTCATCATGAAATGTCAGAAAAGGGAACACTGAATAAGATAGCCTATGTATCTCCAAGAACAGTAAACTAAATTTTATAAGGTATGAAATACATTTTATTGATTTTTTTGATAAGTACAATCACAATGTCACTTGTTTCATGTGACAATGATGCCCTAAAAGTAGAATCTCAAAAAAAAGCAGCTGCAGATACTGCAAACTATACAACTATTGAATGGTTAGATACTATTGTCAAAATTGATACGCTTTCAATGGGAGATAAAACACAAGTAAAATTTAGATGTAAAAACACAGGCACTAAACCTCTAATAATAACTAGTGCAAAACCAAGTTGTGGCTGTACAGTGGCAGATTATACTAAAGAACCAATTGCTCCAGGTGCAGAAGGATGGGTAACAGGAGCATTTGACAGCAAGAAAATACATGGTAGTGGGGATATCCACAAAACAATTATAGTTTCAACTAATACCAAAAACGACAAAGAGAAGTTTCTAGTTTTCACTGGTTTTGTAAGAAATGCACCCGGTGACAAAGTAGTACTACCAAAAAAGTAATTGATAATCAATAAATAAAAGAATGAGTTATTTAAGTGTGATTTTTTTAGCTGCCGGAGACCCTATACAAGGTGGCACAGTACAAATGTTGCTGATGGGGGGAATTATTATAGTATTTTGGTTTTTCATGATTAGACCACAAGCTAAAAAAGCAAAGGAACAAAAGAAGTTTATAGATGACTTGCAAAAAGGTACAAAAATTGTTACCAATGCAGGCATTCATGGTTCAGTAAATAAAATAAATGAAGATGGAACTTTACAAATAGAAGTAAATCCGGGAAGCTATTTGAAAATTGAAAAGAGTGCAATAAGCATGGACATGACTGTAGCAGTAAATAAACCAGCAGTTACTACAGCCTAACTATTAAAAGTATTTATATATTGATATCCCAAACTATCTACCCATGATAGTTTGGGATTTTTCATGTAAGTTATATCTATCTCAAATTGATTCTAGATATCTTAGAGCTTTTTACACTTATATTAAACTTTATTAGTTGCACCTTTAAGGGTTATAGGCTTTAACAACATAAAAAAAGAGGCTTCCTTAATTTAGGAAGCCTCTTTTTAATTTAAACAAGATTGTAATATTTTATGCTTATAACTCCAATAATGATTTAACTGGATCTTTCCCAATCAATAGCAATTCTGGATTTTCAAGCAACTCTTTTATTCTTACTAAGAAGCTTACACTCTCTCTACCATCAATTACTCTATGATCATAACTAAGTGCTAAATACATCATAGGACGCACTTCTACTTTGCCATTTATAACCATTGCTCTATCTTGGATTTTGTGCATTCCCAAAATAGCACTTTGAGGGATATTAATAATTGGCGTACTCATTAAGCTACCAAAAACACCTCCATTTGTAATGGTAAAAGTACCTCCTTGCAAATCTTCAGCGGTTAGCTTGCTATCTCTAGCTTTTGTAGCCAATACTACCACAGATTTTTCAATTTCAGCCATACTTAAACTTTCCACATTGCGTATCACTGGAACTGTTAATCCTCTTGGAGTACTTACAGCAATACTAATATCAGCATAATCATGATATTGTAAGCTATCTCCATCAATGTAGGCATTTACTGCTGGCCACTCACTCAATGAAATAGCACAAGCTTTAGCAAAAAAACTCATAAATCCAAGATTCACCCCATGGGTTTCTTTAAATTTATCTTTATACAATTTGCGTACTTCCATTATCTTACCCATGTCTACTTCATTGAAAGTAGTTAACATTGCGGTAGTATTCTTCGCTTCAACCAATCTTCTGCTGATGGTTTTACGAAGATTGCTCATTTTCTCAACACGCACATTTCTAGTAAATAATTCATTTACACCAAATGCTTTTTTACCAGGATTAGCTAATGCATCTAACACATCGCTTTTCAAAATTTTACCACCGGCACCAGATGCAGTAATTGCAGATGTACTTACTTTTTTATCAGCTATTATAGCAGAAGCAACAGGCGTAGCTTTCACATCAGATGCAGTACTTGCTACTATAGTTGGTTGAGCAGGAGAAGCAACTGTTTGTTTAACTTCTAAAACTGGTGCTGCAATAGGAGCACTTACTTCCGGCTTAGTGGCTGTTTCATCTATTTGAGCTAGAATAGAACCAATTAAAATGGTATCCCCCTCTGTAACCAAATGTTTTAAAATTCCAGCTTTCTCAGCATTTACTTCAAAAGTGGCTTTTTCACTTTCTAGCTCCGCAATAATTTCATCACGTTCCACATAAACGCCTTCCTTTTTTGTCCACTTTAAAAGAGTAACTTCAGTTATTGATTCACCAACTGCTGGTACTTTAATATCAATCATAAAATTTTATTTCAATATTTTAAACTTGAATTTTTTATACTATTATCTGAACTGAAATTGGAATTATATCTTAAAAGCCATATCAATAATTTCAGCTTGTTCTTTTGCATGAACTTTTGCATATCCAGTAGCTGTTGCTGCACTAGCATTTCTACTAATTACACCAAAATTGATTGATTTCAAGTTCATTTGCAAGAACGAAGCAGCTCCCATATTTAATGGTTCTTCTTGAATCCAGAACCACATAGCTTTTGCATATTTCTTGTACAATATATCCAATTGTTTTACTGGTAAAGGATATAATTGTTCTAAACGAATGATGGCAATATCTTTTCGTAATTCTTTTTGTTGCTTTTCAGCTAGTTCAAAATAAATCTTACCGCTACAAAACAACACTTTTATTACATCATTTGCATCATTTACATAAACATCATCAATTACTTCTTTAAAACAATTGGTCGAAAGTTCATTAATATGACTAAAAGTAACAGGGTTTCTAAGGTTGGCCTTTGGAGAAAAGTTAATCAATGGCTTTCTAAAGTTCCAAGTTAATTGTCTTCTTAGTGCATGAAATAAATTCGCAGCTGAAGTAATATTTGTGATAACCATATTATTTTCAGCACACATTTGAAGGAATCTTTCCAAACGAGCACTACTATGTTCTGGTCCCTGTCCTTCATATCCATGAGGAAGCAACATTACTACTCCATTCTGTCTTTGCCATTTTTGCTCACCAGCAGAAATAAACTGATCTATCATAGTTTGTGCCCCATTAGAGAAATCTCCAAACTGTGCTTCCCAAACTACTAAAGCATTAGGATTAGCAAGGCCATATCCATACTCAAAACCTAGAACGCCATATTCACTTAGTAATGAATTATAAATTCTAAATTTAGCTTGATTTTCTGTAAAATGATTTAATCTATTATATCCTTTGTTGGTTTCTTCATCTCTAATTACTGCATGACGGTGACTAAACGTACCTCTTTGCACATCTTGTCCACTCATTCTTACAATTTTACCTTCTACTAGCAAAGAACTATAAGCCATCAATTCACCAGTGGCCCAATCAATTTTTTGATCTGTTTCAAGAAGTTTAACTTTTTCTTGAATCAATTTTTCAACCTTCTTTAATGGTTTAAAATTTTCAGGTAACTTCATTAACCCATTGTATAGTAACGATGCTGTTTCATGAGAGATAGAAGTATTGGGAGAGTAATCAAAATCTTCTGGCCTTGCTTTCCCTAAGTTCATCCAAGCTAATTCAGGAGCCTGATATTTATAAGGTAGAGGAGATTGTTTGATTTCGTCCAATCTTTCTTGCAAATCAGCCCAGAATTTCTGCTCCATTTCTTTGGCTAGATTCTGAGCGTCAGGCTCTCCATTTTCAATAAGAAACTTTACGTATTGTTCTCTTGGGTTTGCATGTTTATCAATTAAAGAATATAATTGTGGTTGCGTATATTTAGGATCATCGCCTTCGTTGTGACCGTGTTTACGGTAACATACCATATCAATAAAAATGTCTTTATTGAATTCTTGGCGATATTTAGCAGCAATTTCTGCACATCTTACTACAGCTTCAGCATCATCCCCATTAACATGCAATACAGGAGCTTGTACCATTGAAGCTACTGATGTACAATAGTCGGCTGTTCTCGCATCTTCAAAATCTGTTGTAAATCCAATTTGATTATTTATAACATAATGAATAGTCCCACCAGTGTAGTATCCTTTAAGATTGCTCATTTGTAAGACTTCATAAACTATACCTTGGCCAGCAACAGAAGCATCACCATGAATAAGAATTGGTAATATCTTATCAAAATCACTCTCATGCATCACATCTGCTTTGGCTCTAGAAAATCCAACAACTACAGGATCTACTGCCTCTAGATGGGAAGGATTGGGCATTAATTTTAGATGTATGTCTTTATTACTAGGTGTAACTATTTCACTTCCATAACCCATATGGTATTTAACATCACCACTTCCCATGGTTTGATCCATTACAGCTGTTCCTTCAAACTCACTAAATATTTGCTCGTAAGTTTTACCAAGGATATTAGCCAAGATGTTCAAACGACCTCTATGAGCCATCCCAATTACAACCTCTTGCACATCATCGTCTGCTACAGTATTAATAATTGCATCAAGCGCAGCAATTGTTGTTTCTCCACCTTCTAATGAGAATCTTTTTTGACCTATATATTTAGTATGTAGAAACTTTTCAAAAATTACTCCTTGATTCAGCTTCTCTAAAATTCTTTTTCTTTTTTCAATTGAAAAAGGAGTAGAGAAATTTTGTTCCATTTCCTTCGTAATCCAATCAACTTTAGTTTGATCGCTTATATATTTAAATTCAACACCTACATGATTTGCATATACTTTTTGCAAGTGAGCCAGTATATTTTTAAGAGTACTTGCACCCAATCCGACAATGTTTCCAACTTGGTATACAGTATTTAAATCTTTATCAGATAATCCAAAGAATGCTAAATCTAAATTTGCTCCCCGATTCTTCCTTTCTCTAATAGGGTTTGTTTTTGCTAAAAGATGCCCTTTGTTTCTGTATCCCAAAATTAGGCGATACACCCTTATTTCCTTCATCCAATCAATTTCTCCGTTTTGGTTGTTACTGACTGGCGCTGCAACTAAATTATTGCTTGCAGCAAAATCGAACCCTTCAAAAAACTTTTTTAAATCTGCATCTACACTGTTTGAATCTTTTAGAAAATCTTTATACAGACTTTCAATATAACTGGGATGCGAATTAGTAATGTACGAAAAATCCTTCATTTTATCCGATTAATCTCCTTGATATTTAATTATAATGAGCGCAAATATCGTATAATGAAGCTTCAAAAAATCACAGTTTTTCTATATCGTAATATAAATCTTAAAAAAAGAAAAATAATCTTTGTTTATCCACAAGTTTTTCCTAATGAAAAATAAAATGAAATAAATTTAATTAATATTGATAACATCCCCTTACATTTGCAATCCGAAAAAATAAATTGTAATGGCTAATCATAAGGCAACTAAGAAAGATACAAGACAAGCTGCAAAGCGTAGAGAAAGAAATCGATATTATGGTAAAACTACTCGTAACGCAGTACGTGATTTGAAAACTACTGAAGGAACAGTTTACAGTGAAAAGCTACCAGATGTAATATCAATGATAGATAAACTAGCCAAAAGAGGTATTATACATAAGAATAAAGCAGCAAATTTAAAAAGTAAATTAGCGAAGAAAGCTAATAAGTTAGTGGTTGCTTAATATATTAATAACGACGTACAAAGGAGACTACTCATACTAGTCTCCTTTTTTATGTCATTATATTTTAAGAATCAATTGACAATCCTTTAAACAATTAAAAAAATAAACTTATTTTCATTTTACCTCTTAACATTATTCTATAATTTTAAAAATACTTCTTAAGTACACCACATCATAGTAAAAATTAACATACCATAATCTTTAACATCCAAGTCATTTTATCTTAAACAGCGTCTAAAGCCATCTAATAATACAATTTTAACTTTATTTGTTAGACTGTTTGAATAATTAGTAACCAAATTATCAAAATGCAATATGAATAGCATTAAGAAGACTAATCAAAACATAATCTCTTATTGATTTAACATAAATGCGTTATTATTGAAATCAAAATAAACATCGTTAATAGTTTTATCAATATTGTATAATCAAAGAGTTTTTAGTTTTATTATCTTTCAAAGCATAAAGCATTTGGACGAATTCGAAATATCAACCTAACCAATCCTACAATTCTTCTTTCATTAAACAATAATATTTTTCTCGAAACGTTTAGTTGTTTGTCGACAAACTAATTTATTTAGTATTTTTGGCGACTAAAACAGGTAATATGAGTTTTGCAGGAAAGAATTTAAAGTATCTTAGGAAACAAAAGGGATGGACTCAAGATGAGTTTGCAACTAGAGTACAAATTAAACGTTCATTGGTAGGTGCTTATGAAGAAGATAGAGCAGAACCTAAATTGGAGGTGTTACAATCTTTAAGTGAGATATTCAGTTTAACATTGGAGGAGCTTTTGTTTCAAGATTTGAGTGAGGCTAAGCAAATAAATTATCTAGATCAAAGAAGGAATTTAAAGGCTAGTTTATCTAGCAATGTAATTCATTTTGTACCAATAAAAGCGGTTGCAGGATATATGTCTGGGTATGCTGATCCAGATTTTATTGATGAACTAAATACTTTCACGCTTCCAATGCTTGCCCCAGGACAGTATAGGGCATTTGAGATAGTAGGTGATAGTATGTTGCCAACTCCTAGCGGAAGCGTAATAGTAGGGGAGAAAGTAGAAAGCTTAAATGAATTAAAAAACAGTTATAGCTATGTGTTGCTTTCTAAAAATGATGGGGTTGTATATAAAAGAATTTTGAAAAATGGTAAAACAAAAAATAAACTTACTTTAGTAAGTGATAATCCAGTTTACGAACCATATATGGTAAGTGAGGAAGATGTATTAGAGGTTTGGAAAGCTGTTTATATATTAAACAAAGCCAATGCAACTCAAAGATGGGATGTAAATCAATTAGTGGGAGTAGTAAATACGCTTCAACAAGAAGTGGTAGATATAAAAAAGAAGTTTAACTAATTGCAAATACACTTATCAGATTTATAATTCCAAAACTTAGATATAGTATAAAATAAGTTTAACATGAAATCTGAATAACGTTACTTCTAAATAAGAAACATTTTTTTGATATCATGATGGTATTATAAAATCTAGGTGGTTGTGTGCCAAAGTGTTGATAAGAGACTAGCTTTCAACTTTTATTAAATTTTTTATTTTATGTGCTTGATAGGTTAGCTCATTATAATCTGATGCTATCACTGTAATATGTCCCATTTTTCTACCAGGCTTTGTTTGGATTTTGCCATATAAATGTATATAAGCATTGTCTAGTTTTAAAATTTCATCTAGACCAATATACTTTGCATTACCAGTGTAGCCTTCATTTCCCACCAAATTTATCATTGCAGATGGTAGTATTTCTTTAGGATTGCCAAGTGGATATTGCAATAATATTCTCCAAAGCATATCAAATTGGCTACAGAAATTGGCTTCAATGGTATGATGCCCACTATTGTGAACACGTGGTGCTATTTCATTTACCAAGATGTCGTTTTTATCATCAATAAACATTTCAACAGCAAATATCCCTGCAGATTTCAACTCCTTTATTGTTTTCAAAGCAATTGCTTCTGCTTTCCAAAGAATAGATTTTTCTATTCTTGCTGGAGAAACTTGATAGTCTAAAAGGTTGTAACGAATATCAAAAACCATTTCAGCAGGAGGATAAATTACTGTTTCTCCTTTATCATTTATAGCTACAATCAATGCAATTTCTTTTTGCACTTTTACCATTTTTTCTAAAATGGAGGGGGTATCAAACGCTTTATCAATTTGAGAAATATCTTTTATTATTTCAACCCCTTTTCCATCATATCCACCTTCACTTATTTTATGAACTGCTGGTAAAAAGTATTCAAGCTGTTTAAGTTCTGATTTAGTTTGGGTAATTTTAAAATCTGCTGTTGGAATATTGTTTGTTTTAAAAAACTCCTTCTGGGTTATTTTGCTTTTAATTATTCTCAGTGCTTTTGGTGAAGGATAAACTCTTACCCCTTCAAACTCCAATTTTTCTAAAGCTTCTACATTTACTGATTCTATTTCTATCGTTAAAGCATCTAGCTGTTTGCCAAAATGATACACTGTTTCAAAGTCATTGATATCTCCTTTTACAAAACAGTTACATAAATGAGCAGAAGGACAATTTTCATCATTTTCCAATACAAATGTTTCTGCTGTATAATTTGTTCCAGCTTGTAATAGCATTCTACCTAACTGACCTCCACCCAAGATTCCAATCTTCATAATTTGATGTATTTACACGAAGATAATTTTTGAAATTAAACAAACAATTATTTTATATAATGTTTAATTATTGTCATGAGGTGAAATATGTAATATCTTAACTGCTTTTAATTAATTATTATCATTTAATATTACCTAAAAGCCTAGGTGCTTAACTTGCACGACTTGTTTTGAAAAAATCTTTTGAATAGAATATAACTTTATGCGTGTTGCTCTTTTTATTCCATGTTATGTAGATCAGTTTTATCCTCAAGTTGCAATTGCAACTTTACAGCTCCTTGAAAAATTTGGCTGTGAGGTTTCTTATCCTTTAAAGCAAACCTGTTGTGGACAGCCAATGGCTAATAGTGGTTTTGAACACGAAGCCCTTTCATGTAGCAAGTTATTTTCTGAAAACTTTGCTGGGTATGATTATGTAGTTTGTCCTTCTGGCAGTTGTACTTTACATATAAAACACCATCTTCATACTGAAGAAAATTTGCCACATGAAGAAAAAATTAGAAAAACTATTTATGAATTAACTGAGTTTTTGGTAGATGTATTAAAAGTAACCAACCTAAAAGCCAAGTTTCCCTTTAAAGTAGGTATGCACCAAAGCTGTCATGGTCAAAGAGGATTGCATATTAGTCAAATGTCAGAATTAAATGCAGCTCCATTTTCCAAGCCTTCTAGTTTATTGCAAATGGTAGAAGGAATTGAAGTAATTGAACTAGATCGAATAGACGAATGTTGTGGTTTTGGTGGAACGTTTTGCGTTGCAGAAGAAGCCGTGAGTGCTAAAATGGGGAAAGACAGAGTAGAAGATCATGTGAAACACAAAGCAGAATACATTACAGGTGCAGATATGAGTTGTTTAATGCACATGGAGGGAATTTTGAAAAGACAGAAAAGCAATGTTAAGGTAATTCACATTGCAGAAATTCTTAATGCAGAATAGAAACACATTAATTATCCATGTCAATTTTGATAAATAGTTATTCAATTTTAAATTATTTTAATTCAATAAAATTTAATTTTAATAAAATCATTACTTATGCATAGTGAAGTAACCAATCATGCTGACGCTTCTACTACATTTAATTTGGATGAGCCGAGAGTAGATTGGCATGATAAAACGCTTTGGTTTATACGTGAGAAGAGAGATGTAGCAAGCCAAGGGATACCAGAGTGGGAGCAACTTAGAGAGTATGCATCTAAAATAAAAAACAATGTATTGAGCAATTTGAGCCAATATTTGATTGAGTTTGAGACTAAGGCAAAAGAAAATGGAATAATAGTACATTGGGCAAAAGACGCAGAAGAACACAATAAAATAGTGCATGAAATTTTGCAAAAACACCACATAGATAGAATGGTAAAAAGCAAAAGCATGCTTACCGAAGAATGTGGATTAAACGAATATTTAGAAGCAAATGGTGTTGAAGTAATAGATACTGATTTGGGAGAACGCATTGTTCAATTAGCAAAGGAACCACCAAGCCATATAGTACTACCATGTATTCATAAAAAGAAAGAAGAAATTGGTGAATTGTTTCATCAATATTTAGGTACTGATGAAGGAGCCTCTGACCCAAAATATCTTACAGCCGCAGCAAGGGCACATTTAAGAGAAACATTTCTTACACGTAAAGCGGCACTTACAGGAGTAAATTTTGCTATTGCTGAAACAGGTGAATTTGTTATTTGTACCAATGAAGGCAATGCAGATATGGGCGCTCATTTGGCAGACGTACACATTGCTTGTATGGGCATAGAAAAGGTATTACCAAAACAACATCATTTGGGTGTTTTTTTAAGATTACTTGCTAGAAGCGCAACTGGACAACCTATTACTACTTATTCCAGTCACTTCAAAAAACCTCAGCCTCATCAAGAAGTACATATTGTATTTGTAGATAATGGTAGAAGTATTCATTTAGGAAAAGAAGATTTTAGAAATGCTTTAAAATGTATTCGTTGCGCAGCTTGTATGAATACATGTCCTGTTTATCGTAGAAGCGGAGGACATAGTTACCACAATGCAGTAGCGGGACCAATAGGTTCTATTCTTACTCCAAACATGGATATGAAAAAGAATGCAGATTTGCCTTTTGCATCTACCTTATGTGGAAGTTGTAGCAATGTTTGTCCAGTTAAGATAGATATTCATGACCAATTATATAAATGGCGTCAAATTTTAATGCTTGAAGGATATGGTAAGCCTGCAAAAAATGCAAGTATGAAAATGATGGGTTGGGTTTTATCCTCTCCCAAGTTATTTGATGTATCTGGAAAAGCAGCAAGATGGGTAATGAAAAACACACCATTTGTGGTAAGCAATAAATTAAATCCTTGGTATAAGGAAAGAGAAATGCCTGCACCACCAAATGAATCATTTAAAGAATGGTACAAAAAGTATAGAAGTTAATTTGGTTTATTTTCCAAAATTGACATTCAACCATTTTATTAATGGAATCTAAAAAAACAATCTCTTAATTAAGGACTTACAAAATTTCTAAGTTTCAATAATAACATTTACCAATGAGTAGTAGAGACAATATTTTATCAGCAGTAAAACAAAATCAACCGGCCTTCATTGATTTTCCTTCAATTAATGTAAACATTGAATATGGAAAAGAGGAATACATTTCCAGACTGAAAGATAGATTAGAACTTTTGCATGTGGATGTATATGAAGTAGATAGTATTGAAGTAATAAAAAATGCATTGTTAAGTGAAAATATTGGCGAAAAAAGAGTAGTTACTACCATTAAATCATTAGGAGGTATAGCTACTTATATTGATTCTGTCTCCGAAGATGCCCATAGTTTAGAGGATATTGAAATGGCCATTATTCCTGCTCATTTTGGTGTAGTAGAAAATGGAGCAATGTGGATTACTGATGATTTAATACAATATCGTGTACTTCCATTTATAGCACAGCAATTGGCAGTTGTTGTAAAAAGAGAAAACATTTTACCAAATATGCACCAAGCTTATGAGAGAATTGCAGGAACTAAATATGAATTTGGTGTTTTTATAGCTGGCCCATCTAAAACAGCTGATATTGAACAATCACTTGTTCTTGGAGCTCATGGTCCTAAATCAATGAAAGTATTTATCATTGATTAATCCGAAATTATAAACCTTATATAACTAAAAAAGCTATTGGATATTTAGAATATCAATAGCTTTCTTAGTTTATCCCACTCTCCTATCTACCAAATAAAAAAATACTTCAGAGTATCTTTATCCATACCTACTTCACTTTCCTCAGCCTAAAACTCCCCCCTTTGCTATTAAAATAGGCTGTTCCATTAGCTTCTGTAACGCTTATTCTTTGTTCTCCTGAATCCGTTTTTATCATCCAATTGCCAGCAACTAAATCTGTAACCAATACTTTGTAATTTTTACTTTTCTCCCCAATAGAAAATATAATTTCATCTACTATTTTATCCAAATTAAGTTGTTGTGCTACAATTCTATCAGCAATACTTACTGCAATATAATTGCCCTTTGTAGCCATTGATTTTTTTACTTCAAATACTTGCTTACTAGGCTTGGCATCTGTAACCTGTATTACATTTAAAAAATTATCAGAAACTGCCGCTTCTTTTGGAGATAGCTCTATTCGCCATTGCCCCGCATCTTCTTGTGTAACGCTTCCCCAGTTTTTACCATCAACCCAATATTCTTTCCCCGAGCCTCCTACTTTTACTATTTGCTGATTGGTATATTCTGGCAATAGCACATTGTTTTGTAACCTTCCATTTCTACCATTTCCTGTACTTTCAAAACTAATAATACTATCCTTAATAGTGGGTTCGTTTTGTGAATGCAACAACCAAGTTTTCTTAAAATTCGCATTGGTTGAAACTATTTTGTCCATCACAATCAAAGCACCTGGTACTTGTTCATTTTTTAAGTTTAAGAATACAAAACTTCTTTTTACACATGCGGCTTTTGCAGGATAGTTTTCAACGTTTTTGGGCACATTGTACGCATTGGTCATGTCTCCTTTTAAATAAGAGTAATCTGGCTCAGTTCCTTTGCTTATTTCAGTTGCTAAAATTTGTGCTGATTTTCCTGCACTCATCATTTCCTGCAAGCTATCCCAAGCCCTGTTCTTAAATGAAAACTGCCCTCCGTCTCTTGAAATTGCCTTAATGTTTGAGCCTTCAAACGGGGTAGGTTCATTTGGATCTAGAATCAATACCGAATTGTGCGCAATGGTTCGGCTGTAATAGTTTACATAATTTAATTTGCCCCATTCATTGCCTGGGTCTTTTCCTTGATAAATACCCGCATCTAAAGCCAAGTGTCCTTTATAGTAGATACCAAAATGTCCAATATCTAAATGCGTATGATTTTTTGTTTGGTACTCTTTCATGTTCATCAACACTACCATAGCATTAGATGATTTTCCTTTTTTATCGATATCCCATTTGGTTCTAGCAATCATAATTCCCGAAGGAGATGGAAAAAACTTACTCAATACTAAGCTATCAAATGGTTTTGCTTTGATGTAGGGATTGTAAAAAATAAGGGCTCGAGTGCTTAATTTTTTTAATTTATTGAGGTTTTGTTGTGCATAGGTTTGTATAAAACCATCTTTGCTCATTGATGCTGCTATGGGTATGAATTCCAAGTATTCATCACCCATGGTAATATTGTTATGACAATCCCCTTCAGGCATTCCATCCATATCTTTTTCTTGTGGAATGTTGGCATATATGTCCCTGTAAACGCTTGTTGCTATTTTATTAGAATAGGGACTTAACCCAACTTTATCTAATAAATAGGCTTGCAGCAATTCATTGCCATAGCGAACATGTATGTATTGGCTTCCCTGATGATGGGTAGATGCTTCATACCAGGGGTTTCGTGAGGGTGCAAAATTTGCAACTTGTTCTTTGTAGGCAAAGTCGAACACATCTTTTTGCTCATCATAAATTGCCAATCCCATAGCTATAAAAACCGTGGGGGCATACTCCCCATAATGACCATTTAAGTATTGCTTGGGTGTTTTTTTAAAGATGCAATATTCCGCAAGACAACTTACATTTTTCATGGAAGTTCTTAAGGCAGCCTTGGTATCATTATCCATTAAATAATAACACCAATCATACACCATAGCTGCGGTAAAAACGGCCTCGTAAGCATGGGCATTGGGATGATACCCTTTTACTATAGTGATAGAGTTGAGGTATTTTTGAATAAGATTCAAGGCATCAATACCCGCTTGCTTTTCATTTGCGGTATCAATTAAATAACTAAAGGCCAATGCTTCTATTTTTTGCCTTATGTCTTCATTGGGTTCTCCATTTTCACTAACACCATCTGTCTTAAAATTCTTTTGTTCTATGTAAGCAGCATACATTTCTTTAAAGTCAGGATGCTTTATTTTTTGTTTTAATTGAGCTATATCATTCTTTGAAACCAGCACCCTTGGATGTCCTTGAAACTGAATATTACTATTGGTTTGAGCAATAGTATTTGTAAAAACGAGTACCAATAAGTACGTTACATATCTTTTCATATAGCAATTTTTAATTTTTTTGTGATTGCAATGATTTGTATCGCGCCAATGATTCCATAAAATAATAATCTGCAAACGAACATGGCACATCTGTGTTTTCAGTTCTGTGATAATATTGAGTAGAATGCAGTAGCAAACAATTGGTTCCTTTTCCTTCGGAGAAATAAGGCGCTTTGCACATGGACTTTAATATCGCTTTTGCTTGTGATAAATAATGTTGCTTTTGCTTAGCATCTTTTATATAGCCTTGCAATTCAAACAAAGCCGAACAAACTATGGCAGATGCAGAAGCATCTTTATAGGGCAATGTAGATTGAAAATCCCAAGGAGCAATTTTGTCTTTTGGCAAATGATTCAAAAAATAATCCGATACCTGCATGGCTTTTTGTAGGTATTGCTCCTCTTTTGTAAAACGATACATTGTTACCAACCCATAAACCATCCAAGCATGCCCTCGTGTCCAAGTGCTTTCATCTACATCGCCTTGCAACTGCCCTTGTTGAAGAAGTTTTCCGGTTGTAGAATCATATCGAGCTATATGATAGCTGCTTGCATCTTTCCTTATTAAATCACGATAACTAGTTGCAACATGTGTTTTACACTTACTTATTCTTGCGGTATCTCCACCGTTTTGTGCTGTCCATAATAGCATTTCAAGATTCATCATAATGTCTATCACCACAGGCACACTGTTGGGCAATGGTTTAAAGTCCCAATCGGAAGTATAGGCACCGATTATTGGATAAAACCGTTTGTCCATCGTATTTGCAGCCGTTAGAATGATTTCTTTGTACGCTTTTGTTGCACTGTCATTTGGTGCAAGATTCAATCCTTTCACGAAAGTGCAGCCAAACCTAAAACCTAGGTCATGGGTTTTTTGATTGAGTTTCTGTTTTTCTATGCTAGCAGTCCAATCAATTGCCCATTGTTTAAATTGTACATCGTTGGATAATTGGTAAGCGTACCACAAGCAACCCGGGTAAAAGCCACTCGTCCAATCAGAAGACGGTTTTAGTTTCCAACGCAAATCTTTTGTAGCATAAGTAGGATAAAGCCTTGGATCTTTCACTTCATTTATGGAGTTTTTAAGACAAATCAAAGACTTGCTAATGGCGCTATTCACCAATTGGTCTAGTTGGGTATTATCGGTTTTTGGGCGTTGGTTGTAAGCTTTGTTGCTCAATAGCAACAGGCATGCGCAAAAGGCAAATAACCATTTTTTCATACAGCATTATTAGTAAAACGAAAAGTAAATGTATTTACTATTTTTATTACTCTAAAAAAATGGCAATGACTTAAGAAGAATTTTAAAGTAATAAGAATTGTTGCGTATGCCAATTTGAGGTCAATAACCAACCCTCAAACTGTAATCATCTCTGTGCTTTTTAGCAATTGGCTTTCATAATTGTATGGCTAAAGCTGCTCAATGCCGCTTACATCTCTACAAGTTTTAATAAACGATTTTCTGAAGGCAAAAAGCATAAGATCTGTCTTGTTTCTAATGCCTATTTTTTTGTAAATCTCACTGAGACATGCTTTAAGCGAAGGAACAGACATAGATAGTAAATCGGCAATATGTTTCTGTTCTACTGTAATACTAGCACATAGCATCATTATCTTGTATTCGTTTGGTGTCAGTTTAAAAGCAGCATTCCGCTCAATTTGTTGTTTGCGATGGGCTAGTAGTGCGTTTCTATCTAATTCTTTCATTACATTTTTGCTTAAAGCATCCATTTTTTCTTCCACATAAAACCGATTTTCCAAAGCAGCTTCCACACAAATATCAATACCGCTAAACTTGTTTTTATCCCAACCAAAACTTGCTAATTGATGATTTTCTGCAGTAAAAATTTTATTTGCAAATCCTATAGCACCACAACTAATGGCATCCTCAAAAACCTGTTTATGGTAGTGTGAGGTGAGGGCAATACATTTTATTTCAGGATAGTATTGAGATAAAAAATCCATCAATGAAATGCCATCCATCGTATCCATTTCAATATCTATTAAAGCAATTTGGGGCAATTGCCTATTTCTAAAACAGTATTTCAACATTTCAAAACCATTATTGGCAGTAACCAACAATTTGTACTCAGGCTTCGATGAAAGGTGTTCTTTTATTATTCTTTGATGATTCAGACTATTTTCTACCAATGCTATTGTTATCATATAGTGGGTTTTAGGCTATAAAAATATATACTTAGGTATATTTTTTTATAACTTTTTGCCTAATATTTTCGCAACGAAGTAAAAAAAGCAATTTAGATAGATTTCTAAAAAATTATTATCCCCCGAATTAATGAGTAGCAACAGTAGATTTTCTTGGAGAAATGAGGGTATATCGGAAAATTATAGGGCTATTTTAGGGAAAAATAGCGCAATTGTTAGCAACTATTGCCCTATTTCTGGGAAGAATAGCGCTATTCTTGGCAACTATAGGGCTATTTTAGGGGAAAATAGCGCAATTGTTGGCAACTATTGCCCTATTTCTGGGAAGAATAGCGCTATTCTTGGCAACTATAGCCCTATTTTAGGGAAAAATAGGGCTATAATTTTAGAATCACCTCCTTTATAAAGACTTTTTAAACAGTGTTTTTTTTATTAATTAATCATAAAAATGTAGTGTAATGGCAAAAATTAGCTATTTAGAAAAAGTAATTAAACGCCTAAAAGCCTTAAAGGCAGGCATAGTGGCAAACCTAGCTTCGTGGACTGGGCAGGCAGACACACCCGCATCTGTACAAGCACATATTGATGCTTTGGAGCAAATAGATGCAGAAATCAGTTCATTGGAAAACCAACTTTCTCAAAAAAGACAAGCAGCCAAACAGCTAGCAGCCCAAAAAACCGCTGCCGCTGATGCTACTGAAAAAAGAGCTAATGGTATTCATGCGTCAGCCACTAACAAGCTGCCTGAATATGGCATAGACGATCCTGCTGCAGTGGCTGCTGCTAAGGCAAACCGCACTATTCCAGGTAAAGGGCATATAAAAAGTATCATTGATGATTACGATGGTATTGGATTTATTGTAGAACTAAGCAAAATTCCTGATGCAGAAGGCTATGAAGTGGAGCGTGGAATTGGCGGCAATCCTGCGGATGTGAATACCATTCCCGATTTTAAACATTTAAAAACAACCACTAAATTAAAGTTTGTAGATGATGAAGTAGACAAAGGTGTTCGCCATTTTTATCGTTTTCGCGCCTTCAACAATAAAGGCACTGGCGAATGGAGCGAACCTGTAAGCAGGGTGCAATAGGAGGTGCTTTTTTTGGAGATTGATGATTAGTAATCATGAGAAACATTTTAAGGTAAATAATTGTATCCCACCTTTAAGTTTGGTTTTGTTTATTAAATCCATTTATTATTGTATTAAAATTAAATTAAAATGAAAAAGAAAATAACAGTAATTATCACGCTTTACACTATTCTTTTGAGCCTAAGTTGTACAAAGAGTAGCGATGACAACACAAACAATGACACAAAACCTACAATAAAAATTACAAGGTCACTTACCAATCTAAGCCTAGATAGTACAAAGTACTTCTTACATGGGAATTGGAGATTAGTAGCACTTAGGGGAGGTATTGGTGGACAAGGTGTAATAAATTATTATACTGATAGATTTTATAATATTGACACCTTAAACTTAAAAAGAAAATTAATTGTAAATACAACCATTGAGAATACTGACATTAGGTTTGAAAAGAAAAAGAATAAATTTTATTCAGGTATTGATTCTATTTGGGTTTTTACACCATATAACAAAACTTCAATACCTCCTTTTAATGGTACTCCTATATTTCCTCTTGAAGTAAAAAACGACACTTTCATTTTACGTGAATATGCTGTTGACGGACAGTCAATTTATTTAGTTAAATAATAAAATTATATGAAAAAATCTATTTTGTAAATATGTATAATAATACCTTTTCTAGCAAAATCACAAATTTACATTCCTTCAAATATTGAACGTAATGTTAAAGGAAAAATTAGGTTCGCTGAATTTAAAGCATCTAATAATGAACTACCCTTATTTACAAACTCTGCTGTATTTATAAAACAATTTGTTGCCGATGATAATAGTTCAATTAGTTTCATAGAAACAAATACACACTTAGATGAATTTGGTATTTCACATACAAAATTCCAACAATATTTCTTAGGAGTAAAGGTGTATGGTGGTGAATACCTTGTTCATGGACGTAATGGCTTTATTGAAAATATTAATGGTAATTATATTCCTGTTTCTATAAATTCAATTATTCCAGCAATATCTGAAATGGAGGCATTAAGTTTTGCATTAAATAATATAAATGCTGAAAGCTATAAATGGCAATTTCCTGAAAATGAAGATTTTATAAAAAAAGAAAAAATAATCAACAAGCTACTTATTTCCCTAAAGGGGAATTAGTTATAGCTTCAGAATTTATTACAAACGGTCAAGATAAATTGGTTTATGTATTTGATATTTCTGTACAAGAACCTAATAATGAGTTCAGGATTTTTGTAGATGCAAATACTGGTGAGATTATTAAAAAAAGGTCTAGATTGTGTAAAATAAATCCCGTAATTGGTTATGTAGATACTAAATACTCAGACTCAAAACAGATTTTATGTGATCAACAATCACCAACTAAATTTCTTTTACAAGAAGTAACTTCAAATGGTGGAACAACTATTTTCACATTGAATGCAAATAATAAGGAAGATAACTCAAATACAACTAATTTCGAGAATTCAAATAATCAGTGGAAAAATGGAATTTGGAGCAATTTTAGTATTGACCAAGCGGCATTAGATGCTCATTGGGGCGTTGAAAGTGTAATTGAATATTGGAAAACAATTCACGGACGTTATAGTATAGATGGGCTAAATATGCCGGTATATAGTTTAGTGCATTTTGGAATAAAAAGAGATTTAGCACAATGGGATCCGGCTTCGGATTTAATGAAATTTGGAGATGGTGATATTCAATTTAAAGAATTAGTTTCATTAGATATATGTGGTCATGAATTCGGTCATGGAATTTGTCAGTATACATCTAATTTGGATTTTGACAATCTTGAATCTGGAGGACTAAATGAGGGCTTTAGTGATATTTGGGGAGCTTGCGTTGAAAATTATATAGATCCCAATTCCGCAACTAAAAAAACTTGGTTAATTGGTGAAGAAATTACCAAAAAACCTCCTTATTACATTAGAAGTTTGAAAAATCCTAAAACTGGTTTGTCAACAGGGTCACCCGATTGTTATGGTGGACCAACATGGAATTATATGTTTGCTAATTATAATGATGCACATTATCTAAGTGGTGTACTTAATAAGTGGTTTTACATACTTTCTGAAGGAGAGGTCGGAATAAATGAATTATCAAATTCATATCAAGTAACAGGAATTGGAATAATTGATGCAGCAAAAATTGCGTACCGAACTGAGTTTTATTTGTCTTCTACTTCTGAGTATGCAGATGCAAGAACACTTTCTATTTGGGCTGCTCAAACAATATTTGGTGTAGGTTCTTGCGAAGAAATTGCAGTAACAAATGCATGGTATGCAGTTGGTGTTGGAAATTATTATACCCCAGAAATTACTGTATCAAGTAAACTTAAAAGAAACTCTGTTGGGTTATATGTAGCTTCATTTTCAATAGTTAATCCTGCTTCTATCCCTTATGATTGGAAAGTCAATGGAAATGTAATTAAGTACTCACATAATTCAACACTTGATATGCCAATTTATGGCGGTAATAATGGCAATGATATATATGATATTGAAGTATCTACAAATCCTGGATGTACTTCTAAATTGCAAAACTGTGTTTCTTTTAAATTTGATCGTATTTTAAAAAAAATTACTAGAATTGGTTCTTGTAATCCTCAAGCTTCTCGCTCCGCCCCCACTCGATTCATTCTTACCCAAGACCCTAGCACCAATGGACAATTAAATGTTGCCGTTGCCACAGCTTCGGAAGATGAGTTTTCTAAATTGTTTTTTGAAGCAAATCATTTAAGTAATGAATTGGTACAAGCAGTTAGAATTTACGATCTTGAGGGTAATTTGCTTATTGAGAATACTGCTGTAAATGGCAAACAAATCAATATTGATATAAGCAGTCTTACCGAAGGTGCTTATAATGTGGAGATTGTAGGTAATAATGATTATCGTGAGCAGCAAACTGAACGCTATACTATTACCAAAACAGAAGAACAGTTAGCCGAAGAATTGGCTAGAGGAACGGTTTTAATCAATACCGATGATTCAACGGATAGAAAAGAGGTTTTACAACAGCAATTGTATAAATTCCTAGAAGGAAGAAAAGATTTGCTTAACAATTCTGCTACCCTTAGCAATTTCTTTTATACCAAGGAAGCAGAAAACTTTGGGATTATCAGTAAGCTAAATGAAGTACTATCAACTTATGATGTAACTACAGCACAAGCCATGCTTGCAGATTGGCAGCCTGTAAGCAGGCAAGACAGCAATTGCTATAATTACTACAACTATTTCATTCGCTATCTAAATGGTGATGCATTTGATTTTTTTGACTTGTATGATTTGTATGATTTAAGCAATCGTTGTCCACAAACGGATGGTGAAATCATCTATGCTGTACGTAGTTTGTATAACTATGTGGCACAAGATGCAGATGAGTTTGCCTTTGCATGTGCCAATGCTGGTGCAAGAAGCACCAAAAAAGCAATTGTAAAGAAAGCAATAACTCCTAGCGGTGTTTGCAACATTTATCCCAACCCAAGTACAGGATTGTTTAATATCAAATTTCCCAACAATACAAAGGGAACTAATTCAATAGAAGTATACAACATCATGGGCAAAATGGTGATGCAGCAAAAAACAATTGCTGGTACTCAGTCAATTAAGTTTAGCCAAGTATTGCCTAAAGGCATTTATATGGTAAACATAAAAAATGCTGTAACCAATAAAAGCGAAACCCACAAATTGGTTGTAGAATAATTTAGAATTGAATAAATAAAAAAGGCTGCTCTGTTTTGGGGCAGCCTTTTGTATTTATGCTACAAAATGAAAAAGAAGAAAACAGCAATAGTTCTACTTTGGTAAGAACAAACCCTTGTAATGCAAGAAAAAAGCTGAAATACCTGTGGTTAGTCATCTTGCAATTATGCAATTATTCTTAAGGATATTGAAGTGTGACTAGCTTTCATACAAAGCAACTTTGTAATTCAATTACCCTCTTCTGAACAATTAAACAATATAAAATGAATTGGACACAATTAATTATTGTAAGTGTTTTGGCAATTTCACTAGTAGCTTTTCTAATTATTCAAAACAGAAAAGATGAAAAAGTTTTGGAGAACAACCTAAACAACCATTTTCCTATTTCTGCAGATGAAAAGAACAAAACAAGTGTAGATGAATTAGATAAGAATATGCACTAAGCAATAGATGATTTAGTATTGAAACAATATTTCTGTTGCTCCATATCCAAATCTAGAATCATACTTATTGATAAAGCTTTTCACTTCTTTTTTGGTTTTTAATATCTCGTGAATTTCTTCTTTCAGCTTTCCCTTGCCTATTCCATGCACTACCGTAAAATGGGCTTGCAAATGCGCAACTGCTAAATCGTAATATTTTTCAAAATTGCTTAGCTGTATTGTGAGAATTTCATAATTGGAAAGGCTTTCCCAATTGGGTACTAATTTTTCAATATGTAAATCTATCACAGATCTTGCAGGTTCTAAATTTTGGCGTGCATTACTTGCAGGATAAATTTTAAATCCTTTAGCAGCAAGACTTGTTAATTCAAATGTTTCCTCAAACGCTTTTTCAGGATAGGTATCAAACAACTTGTATGGCAATGTTGGCAAATTGTTTTCTTTCATATCCTCTATCCTTTGAAACAATTGCTTTCTTTTCAGTTTTAGGTTGGTTTCAAAATGAGGCGCTTTCTTTTTATCGGGTGTTGCTAAAGAAAAATCAACTGAAAAACTAGGGCTATCATTCACCGTTTCAAAAGGAATATCATGCAAATAAAAATCTTGAAATGCGCCTACACTATTGTGAATTTCAAAATTAGTTTCTACTAAAAACTGTTGTTTATATACAAATTGATAGGCTGTTTTGGTTTTGTTTACCAAATATATTTTCAATACATCTACTACTTCATCATTAAAATCATCCAATTCAAATTTGGGAATGAATACTAGCCAAACCCCTTCCTCTACTTTTATAGTAGAAGGCTGTGGCTTTTCTTTTGGAATATTATCTAAAAATACTTTTGGCTTTTTGGTTTCTACAACTGGTTTTTTAGTGAATCGATAGAAATAAGGAAAATCTATTTGATCCATATAAGCAGGAAATTTTACGCCTCTTATTTCTATCATCACCATTTTATCATTCATTATTTCCACCACTTTCCCCTCCTCATTACTGTGCAAAACAATAATATCGTCGCCCACTTCATATTTCATAACCTAATAAAATTTACATTCAAACAACAGCAAATGTAACCTAGATGTTTTACTAATACATTAGTCCTTAATTTTGTCTCCCCACTTAAAACCTGAGTTGGTTTGTTATGAAAAAAATTGAATTAGAAATTGTTGCCCTTTCACATAGTATCACACAAACACATTCATATGCTGTAGTGCTTGGCGAGGTAAATGGACTTCGTCGTTTGCCAATTGTAATTGGTGGTTTTGAAGCACAGGCTATAGCTGTGGCTTTAGAAAGAATGAGTCCTAGCAGACCACTCACACACGATTTGATGAAAAACTTTATGAATGCTTTTAATGTGGAGCTTCAAGAAGTGGTGATTACAGATTTGCAAGAAGGAATTTTCTTTTCCAAATTAATTTGTTTTACGGTAGATGATACCGTAGAAATAGATAGCCGCACTAGCGACGCCCTTGCATTAGCAGTAAGATTTGGTTGCCCTATTTATACTTATGATTCAATCCTAGAAAATGCAGGCATAATAATGGAAGATACTGGCGAAAAGAAAAAGACCAAAATTGAATCTGTAGGTGGAGAAGAAAACAAAGATCCTAGAGAAGATTTAAGCAAAATGAGCTTGGATGAGCTTGAAAACCTTTTAAATGAAGTATTAGAAAACGAAGATTATATACGTGCCATTTCTATCAGGGATGAAATTCAAAAGCGGAAGTAATTACCTTTTACTTACTTGACCACATAGGCACATAGACACATAAATATATATTTCAAGTATAAATAAAATAAGACTCTTGGAAATGCTTCTAGTATTTAGAATACATTTATCAAAATGAAACTTAAAAAAAGTAAAACAGCTTCTGTTTTTAATAGAGTAGTAAATTAAATCAATAGCTATGTTTCTATGTGCCTATGTGGTGCGTATTAATATCCAAATTAAAACCTACTAATAAATGGTTGTATTTCCTAATTGTAAAATAAATCTTGGATTGCATGTGCTGAACAAAAGGGCAGATGGATTTCATGATTTATCAACCGTGTTTTACCCAATTGCTTTAAATGATTCATTGGAAATTATTCGTGTTAATGACGAAATAAATACAAACAAAGATGGTAATACCCCTATTGTTTTTTCCCAATCTGGTCTTCCTATAGAAGGGGATGCAAGTAATAATTTGTGCATAAAAGCCTACCATCTTTTGAAGGATGCTTACCCGAATCAAGTTCCCAATATTGCTATGCATTTGCACAAAACAATCCCAATGGGTGCAGGCCTTGGTGGTGGTAGTTCAGATGGTGCATTTGCTTTAATGGCATTGAATGAGGTGTTTCATTTAGGGCTTTCTAAAGAACAATTAATAGCTTATGCACTAAAACTAGGAAGCGATTGTCCTTTTTTTATCATGAATACTCCTTGTATTGCAGGCGGAAGGGGTGAATTGCTCAATCCTATTACACTTGATTTATCTGCCTATCAATTTGTATTAATCAATCCAAATATTCATATAGGAACTGGATGGGCTTTTAGTAATGTAACACCTAAATTACCCACTATTCCAATTGAAGAAATAATCCATCAGCCTATAACTAGTTGGAAGGAATTGCTTATTAACGATTTTGAAGCACCCGCTATAGAGCATTATCCAAATATTGGAACAATTAAAAAATATTTATACGATTGCGGAGCAATATATAGTAGCATGACAGGAAGTGGAAGTACCGTATTTGGAATTTTTAAAAGAGGAGAAGTGCCTACAATTCAGCTAGACAAATCTTATTTCACCTTCATTTCTGAATAGCAATAAAATGTAACTAAATGAAAAAAACAATATTCATCTTATATAGTTGCTATGTTTTAATTGTCTTCTGCATATTGATGTTCGTTGCATTTCCTTTTATTGTTGGTTGCTTATTGTTTGGGAAAATAAAAGGAGGTAATTATATTTATAAAGTTTGCCAACTATGGGCTAAAACATGGTATTTGTTAATTGGCATTCAGCATAAAGAAATTATTGAAGAAGCTATTGAGGAAGACAAGCAATATGTTTTCATAGCAAATCATATTTCTTATTTAGACATTACTGATACCTTACTTTCCATAAATCAACCTTATAGAGTACTAGGTAAGGCTGAGATGGTAAAGTATCCCATTTTTGGATTTATTTATAAAGCGGCTGTGATATTAGTTGATAGATCCAACCCTCAAGCAAGGGTGAGAAGTTTACGTGCTATGCGTGCTGCACTAAACCAAGGATTGTCTGTTTTTATATTTCCTGAAGGAAAGTTTAACGAAGGGGACAAGCTTTTAAAGTCTTTTTATGATGGCGCATTTAAGCTAGCACATGACACAAACGTACCAATAAAGCCTTTTCTGTTTTTAGATGCCAATCAGCGATTGCATCAATCAAGTATATTTCGCTTTAGCCCTGGAGCATCACGAGTAGTTTCTTTACCTGCAATAGAAATGCAAGCTGGTGAAACAGTTGGTCATTTAAAAGAAAGGGTATTTGCTATTTTGTATGCAGCCCTTGAAAAGTATCAAGCCAAATTGCCTAAAGAGTGGATTTAACAAGGGAACATAATTACCTTTTTGCCTCCTTGCCTCATTGCCTCTTTGCCGCAATAAAACTAAAAATCAAATCCTAATGCAAAATACCAAACTGGTTTTCCCTTGAATACTCCCTTCATTGGCCAGCCAGTATCTAATTTCATAAAATAGCCTAAGAGATTGCTGCGTACACCAAAGCCATAACCACCTGCAAAAGGCCCTAATCCTCCTGCATCTATTCTTACTGATACTGGATTATTTGGTTCAGAAAATACTTGGTGTGGCCTTTCAATGCCATTATACAAACCGTTCCAAGCAGTTCCTAAATCCACAAATTGAGTCAATTGAAAGTTGCGGATAAACGCATTGTTAATTGGTTTATCAATCAAAGTACTAAATACTGGAATTCTAAATTCACTATTAATAACTACTGCATTATTTCCATTAGCCACATTTTGTTGATAGCCTCTCATATTTAACGCTAATGATTGAAAAGCATAGGTTTGGTCAGATGCGGGTCTATTAGTATTATTAAATTGTGGATTCACCCAACCATCTACTCCTCCTAGGTAGTAAATGATTTTTTGCTTACCCCAACTGAAATCTCCTGCGCCTCTAAAAGCCCAAATAAAGTTTCTGTAAATTGGCTGATAATACCTAAAGTCATATCCAAAATTGAACGTATTCTTTCCTTTAAACACTGTATTTCCTACTGGAGTATTGATATCTATATAAAACTTATAGCGTAACCCATCCCAAATGTTTTGAGTAGGATTGAGGGTATTGTCATACACATATTCTAATCGAGATAGTAAGAAAGTAGAAACGGTATCTGGATTTAATAAAGAAAATTGATCTAAAGATTTGGTAACTGTTCTATCATTTCTATAAGCAAAGCTTGCTTTTATACTTCTTACTTCGTCTATTGGAACAGAAAAATTAGTTTGATATAAGTTAGTATATACTGTTGCAGGATAATAATAATTAGTTCCTTTGAGCGGCGTTGAGGTAGATTGATTGCTTCTATAATAAGTAAGCCCCCAGTCTATCCATCTTTTATTATTCTGAAATGAGAAGAAAAAGTCTTTATCATTCAAATTAGAAAAACCTAATCTCACTCCACCCACAAACTTGATATCCTCAAATAAATCGCTTGTGCCTACTCTAAAACTCCAATTTAAGTCGCTACCAGAATTCAATTGAATAGGACCATACCCACCATTGTAAGTTTGGTAACGATTTACAAGAATATTATTGGTTATACCAGTTAATACATAATCTGCATTAAAATGGTAGCGGTAGTTGAAGAGTTTGTTTTTAAGACTTGGACTTTCTTTTTTACTATTAGATTTTAGTGGTGTATTGAAAATAATATTAGTAACAGCCGTATCAGGCAATTCATTTGCAAATTCATTTTGAAAGAAGTCTTTATTCTTACTCGTATCTATTTGAAATGCTCCTTTTTGGTAAGTTGTTGGTTTGCCATCTAATGTTTTTTTACTTTGAATAATGCTTTTCATGTATTCAGTAGGAGGCGTTTGAATATTTCTATTTCTTAAAACATCTTCATTCAACTTCAACTTGTATAAGTATTTGTCATCATCTTCCCTTTTGGTTTCAGAAAGCTGTCCATTATTTCCAGCTATTCTCGTTTCTAAAATAGAGCTAGAATAATTTGAAATTGGAAAAGTATAAGTAGAATCTTTGAATACTTGATAATATCCAATGCTATCTGGTTCTTGCTTTTGCCATGCTGCCAATGTTGAGTCTAGTTCTTTTGCAGTAGGATTTCTAAGTATTTCTTCCCCCACTTTATAAACTGTATCCAATCCATCTCTTTGAGTAAAAAAGAAACCTGCCCACCTATTGGCAATTCCATTTTCATCACTTACAAAAGTGAAATGATTGGTATTGTATTGCATAGGGCTTGTAGCGTTTCCATACTTCATCTTGGTTAATTGGGCTATTTGTTTAGTTGGTCCATTATTAAAAATATCTACCATGTAAATATTAAAAGGATACCTACTAGGCAATACAGTGTCTTTATTTGGGGCGTTATTACCAGGCCTATTAGAAGAAAACAAAATGCCCGATCTATTAGGGAATGATACAAAAGTTGGGTTTAAATCATCGTAAATGTCATTGGTTATTTGCTTAATTTCTCTCTCTTCAATTTTATAAGTATAAATATCGGAATGCCCATTTTTTACTGCACTTAAAACTACGGTATTTGGGTCTAGCATGTAAGATGCATCTAATATTTGATCGAAATATTCAATAGTTTGTTTGTCTTTTTTATACCCTGCAACTAAATCATACACAAACATTTTGGTTTGCCCTGCTTCCCAATAAATACACAATAAGTTTCTGCCTTTGGTATCCCATGCTAATATTGGATAGTTTGGATTAATATCCCCTTGATTGGTTTTTACACCTCTACTTAATAAAACTGTTTGATCATCATATTGATCAACCAATTTTACTTTATACACTCCTTTTCTAAATTCTACTACAGCATAAGTATTGTCTCTTTTATTTGGATTTACTTGAAAGCGATAGTAATCATGTTTGCTTACATCTTGGCTTACCGCTAAAGTACCCTTTGGATTGTTTTTTCTTTTAGCAAGGTCTTTATTGTATTTTTCATCTTCATATTCCATGAATTCTACTAATACAGCCTTGAATTTCTTTTTACAAATCTTTAATGAAGCATTATTTAAACTCTTATAAATACGTGCTAAATAAAGAAAGTAAGTAACATTTTCTGGATGGTATTTCTCTGCAATAAATTGCCAAAATGCATGACCTGCTAATAATGGTTTCTTATACGCTAATTGATAAAACTTAGTATAATTTCCAGAAAGAATATTGCCTTTTAATTCATCATCAAGGGTAGTATTCCAAGGTTCAGCGGCATAAGCAATGTAACCATCCGTTAACCATTTGGGTAAATCTAACAATGCTTGATTGCTTGCAAATTCACCAATATCATCACCAAATAAGATATTAGCCGTAAGTACTTTGGCAATTCCTTCCCTTATCTGTTGTTTTAATTTGGAATGATTGCCATCGAAATACACTACAATCTTATTATTTACTAATGTAGTGAGTCCGCCTGCATTTTGCCAATCTAAGCCTAAACCAATATTGCTTTGCTTAAAATCATCATAGCTATTGTAAACAACTATATCAGTACGTCTTTGCAAACCATATTCTACAAAGGTTTCAATTGAAGGAAGTTCTTCTTCTGCCAAGGCAGACACAAATTTTCCTAATTCAGTGCCTCCTTGCGATACATAAGTATTGAAATTGGCAGATTGATAAAACTTCCAATTAAATTTTTTATAGTTTAATCGGTTCTTTCCAAATACCACTGTGTTTACTTGAGCCATGGTGAAATATGGTAATAAACAAATGATAATTAATATCAACCAATGTATAGTGCTATATTTTTGCTTCATCGTTACTTGAATTTCTGTAATAAATATTCAATTAAATAGTTGGGTAAAAATAGTTGATTCAAATTAGTATGCAACTATGAATCGTTGTAGGGATGTTAAAAATGGTGTATTCACTCATAAAAATGTAAATATTTATAAAATGCTAACAGTAAAAAGCTTTGTTTTTAGTCCTATTCAAGAAAATACCTACGTAGTTTTTAATGAAAATAATCACGCTATCATTTTCGATCCAGGTTGTTATTTTAGTGAAGAACAAAGAAAACTGCAACAATTTATTACCGAAAACGAATTGAAAGTAGTTAAATTGATTAATACGCATTGTCATTTAGATCATGTTTTTGGGAATAAATGGGTGTATGAAACCTTCGGAACTTCTTTACATATTCATCCAGAAGAAGAAAAAATGCTGTCATTTGCACCGCAAAGTGGTATGAAATGGGGATTGCCATTCGACAATTACAAAGGCGAGCTTCATTTTCTTAATGAAGGTGATACCATTTCTTTAGATAATGATTCCTTGACGATTATTTTAACACCAGGCCATTCACCCGGTAGTCTAAGTTTTTATTCAAAAAATGATGGGTTTGTAATAAGTGGCGATGTTCTTTTTGAGCAAAGTATTGGTAGAACAGATTTGCCTTTTGGTGATATGAATACCTTGATTAGTAGCATTAAAACAAAACTGTTCACTTTGCCAGATAATACAATTGTGTATAGTGGTCATGGAAATGCTACTACTATTGGTAAAGAGAAACTACACAATCCTTATTTGAAAAATTAGTTTTAGATAATAAACAATCCCCTTAAAGACTTGCCTTTAAGGGGATTGTTATTTTTAAGAAATTCTATTTCCTATTTATACATGATATCGTAGTACTCTTGAGCCATTCTATTGCTATCGAACTGAAAGCGAACATCTTTCATTCCTTGTTGCATCAATTCGCGCCATTTGTTTTTATCATCATAATAAGCTGGCAAAACTTCATTTTCTAATATATCATACAGTTTATGTAAATCATATTCATCTTGATCGTGGGTGCTCATATTTTCATAATCTGCTTTTGGTACCACAAATCCGTTTACACCATGATTCACAAATTCTGGTATCCAACCATCATCTGTACTAAAGTTTACCGCTCCATTCATAGCAGCAGTCATTCCACTAGTTCCGCTTGCTTCGCGAGGTACTCTAGGATTGTTTAACCAAACATCAGCAGCTTCTTTTAATTTTCTGCTTAAGCTTAGTTCATATCCAATTAATACTGCAACATTTTTGTATTTCTTACTTAAATGCACCAAATTATTAAATGTGCCTATAGCTGGATAATCAAAAGGATAAGGTTTGCCCGCCCAAATAATTTGTACAGGATGTTTGGTATTGTTTAGCAATCTTTCAAAACGCTCTAAATCATAAGTAAGCATATCAGCACGTTTATAACCTGCAAATCTTCTTGCCCAAACAATTGTAAGCACATTCGGATCGAATATTTTACCAGTTTGATCTGCTACTATTTCAAAAGAACGCTTTTTGATGTAGGCTTTTCTATCATCGAATGCTTGGTTGTTAGCTTCATCTTTATATCTGTACAAATGTTTATCAGCCCAGTATGTCCAGTTTTGTGCATTGGTGATGGCTGTGATTTCGCAAATGCCTTCATATTTTCCCCACATATCTCTAGATACTTGGCCATGCAATTGCGATACACCATTTGCTTTTCTTGCAAAACGCAAAGCCACAAGAGAATGATTTAATAAATCGTCGGTTATACCAGTTAATCTTCTTACTTCTTCAATATTTAATCCGCAGAAGTAGCCCATTTTATGGCATAAATAAATATCATGCTTTTCATTCCCTGCTTCTTCTGGTGTATGCGTGGTAAATACCAAATGTTCTTTTAAAGTATGTACACTTCTAAACTTATTTAATAAATAGAATGCAGAAGAAATTGCATGTGCTTCATTCAGATGATACACATCTGGATTGAAACCTATTTCATCCATCAACTTTGCTCCTCCTACACCTAATAAAATAAACTGTGCAATTTTAGTAGCTGTATTGGCATCATATAAACGGTGACAAATAGTTTGTGAAACATAATCGTTTTCAGGAATATCGGTACTTAATAAAAATAAAGGAGCTGTATTAAAAGTATCTGGAGCTAAATAAAAAGCTTTTACCCAAACTGGTGCATCGTGAATCATTATCTGAAACTTTACACCTGTATCTTCTAAGAAGAAATTGTTTTTTTCCAACCAAATAGGTTGCAATGTTTGGTCTTGGTTTCTTGTTTGGTCGTAATAACCATATTTCCACAAAATACCAATGCCTACCATGTTTTGCTTTAATTCATACGCACTTCTTAAATGCGAACCAGATAAAAAGCCCAATCCACCACTGTAAATTTTTAATGGTTGATGAATGGCAAACTCCATTGAAAAATAAGCTGCTTTCTTTGAATAAGCATCATTAACCTCGTAAGGAACCTGAAAATTTCTAAAATTCATAATTTATGTTTTAGTGAAAAATCGATGGCAAAATAAGGGGAATTAAATTAATGTGTAAATTTTACACATACTATTTTTGAATAAATAAATAGTTGAGTAAAGGAGCATGGTGTATTTAAGTTGATATAAATTGTCATTATTCGCATTATACACGCTTCAGTAATTGATACTATCAAGTGGTAAATATCAAATAAAAAAAGGAAAACAATAATTTTCATAGACAAACACAACAAAAATTTTATTTCACATAGGAAATTAGACACATCGTAGAAACAGGGTTTGTCATAAATTCAAGAAATGCCGTATGCATAACCCTAGAGATAGGGCATTAACCGTAGAGACAGGGCATTTACTGTAGAGACAGGGCATTTACCATAGAGACAGGGCATTTATTGTAGAGACAGGGCATTTACCATAGAGACAGGGCATTTATTGTAGAGACAGGGCATTTACCATAGAGACAGGGCATGCCCTGTCTCTACAATACCGTTAGATTATCCATTGCGATGGGATTATCCAATTACCGTGGGATTATCATTTCTGTTGGTAAATTAATTGCCCACTAATCCTTCCACAAAAATGGAAAAAGAATAATTGCTAACGTAATAATTAAAACATCTAAACCTATTAATGTAAAAACCAACTGTGACCATCCTTCTAAAATAACATCGGAAAATGCGGGGATGGCTATTTTCATTAATAACAATATTTGGGGAATGATAATTGGAAAACCCATAATTGCCATCAATGCTGCGGATTGCTGCGCTCTTGCTGCAATTGCGGCTAGAAAAGTAAACACCAATCCTAAACTTGCCCCACCTAAAATGGTGATGCCCACAAATTGGAGCATCTTATTTATAGGATTGCCCAACAGCACACTAAATAATACTAATGAAATGCAACTCATGAGCAACATGAGCAGTACATTGAATATTAATTTTGAAATGATAAAGTCTTTTGCCCCTGCTATGGAATAAAAGTACAACATTCTTCCCTTGCTTTCTTGCAAAAAACTTTTGGCTACTGCATTGATGCAAATAAACAATTGGGTAATCCAAAACAAGCCATTCCACACTTGGTCTTCGGGCTGCCCCATTGCTAAATAAATAACAAATGTGGTAGATGCCACATAAAGCAAAATGCCATACAATGTGTATTGCTGACGCACTTCAAGCAATAAATCCTTTTTAATTAACGTTACAATGGGGTGTTGTTGTCTTTTTTGCAAATTCATTCACTAAAATTCTATGTGCAACTATAAAATAGGTAACGCAAATGTAGTTGGCAGGTACACATTATCATACAGCATTCTTTTAATCAACTAAGATTTTTAAGTATTATAATTTCTATAAAATGAGAATAGGTTTAAAATATCAATGGGGCATTTGGATTGTTTTGCTACTAATTTGTACAATTGGTAGGGCACAAATAATGAATATTGATAAAATTGATACCCTGCCCTACACCAATAAAGCAAAATGGGATGGCAATATTGCTACCGGTTTGGAAATAGACAAACAAAACTCTACACTGTACGATGCGAGCAACTTCTTAGACCTCTCTTTGCAAAAAAAAAATGTTTGTACATTCTATCGGTAAGTGACAGGTTTACCTACAACGGACCACAAGACTTTTTAAATACAGGCTATTTCCATCTTAGATTTAGAGAGCGATACAAAAACCAAAAACATACCGAGAGTTTTGCTCAATACCAATGGGATGCGAAAATTGGCATTAGAAGGAGACTCGTTTTGGGAGAGAATTTCCGATACAATTTCTGGCATTTGAGAAAATGGGAAATGACTTTTGGTACAGGATTGATGTTTGAAAACGAACAATGGAACTATACTGCAGTTGATACATCTAAAATACCAAAGGACAAATCAGACATCATAACCAATGTACTAAAATCGAATAACTATATAAAGTGGGAAGGTAATATATCAGCTTCTAGTAGTGCCAGGCTTGCCTTCTTTTATCAATCGCTTTTTACCTCTTTTTTCCAGCCTAGAATAGCCATTCAATTTAATTTGAATGTAGAAGCCACGAAACATTTAGCCCTTGGAGTTAATTTCTCGGGATTGTACGATAGCAAACCTATAGTTCCTATACCTAATTTTTATTATTCCCTCAGCAATAGTTTGGTGGTGAAATTGTAATAGGATGTAAGGAAATTGGTTTTAGGGATGGTTTGTGATTACATTGTTTTGTACAATAAAGGCATTTATTGTATAATAAAGCATTTATTGTAGAGACAGGGCGTTTAATGTAGAGACAGGGCATGACCCGATGTAGAGACAGGGCATGCCCTGTCTCTACCAACTAAATAAAAAATAATCTAGAATAATTATTCCGGGTTGAAAAATGTATCATCCTGCCAGTTTGCAGGATTTGTAATGATGTAATTATCTATTTTTTGGAATGATACACCATCCCGAATGATATGGTCGTGAAAACGGGTTTGCCATTGAAATTCCAATCCTAAACGATGTGCATGTTTTGTAACTGCGGATTTGTAGGAACCCACAATAGATGATATTGAATTTTTTCCAATGTTTTGAAATCGTTGTTGCCCGACGGATTGTGGGTTTTGTGGGTTTTGTAGAGACAGGGCATGCCCTGTCTCTACGGTATGCCCTTTCTCTACAACATTCCCTGTCCCAACGGTACGCCCTGTCTCTACGGTATTTGCATTGGAATTGGTTTTGGCATCTGTATCTGCATTTCCTATTTCAACGATTTTATGTTTATCAGATGGGTTTTGCCGTAGAGACAGGGCATGCCCTGTCTCTACAACATGCCCTGTCTCTACAACATGCCCTGTCTTTACATTATCGATGGAATTATCTTTATCTATAGAATTACCATTATCAATGGGATTATTATTTCTTATGGGATTATCAATTTCATCATCATTATCAAAATGATTTTTTGTAATTATCAATATCCCATGAATATGATTGGGCATTACCACAAATGAACCCAATTCTACATTTTTTGTATGATAGGGTATTTGGTGCCACAACACATCGGCAATAATACCTACATGCGATAATTGCATTTGTTGATTGACAATTTCACCAAAAAAATGAATCCGTTTTTGGGTACAAATGGTGATAAAATAGGCACCTGCCCAACGATAATCCCAATGTTGTAATCGGGCAGATGGAATCCGATATTTGTTTTGAAATTTATCCATTTTAAACAATTAATTTTTTTCCGTAGAGACAGGGCATGCCCTGTCTCTAAATTAAGGCATGCCCTGTCTCTGAATTATGGCATGCCCTATATCTAAATTTGGGCATGCCCTGTTTCTACGCCATGCAACACATCTTCAAATGTTTCATCCCCTACAGACATTGTAATATAAATAGATGTTGCATTCCGTAATTTTAATGTAGAGACAGGGCATGCCCTGTCTCTACGGCATGACCTGTCTCTACAGCATTACCCTATAAAATATTGAATCCTCCACATACAAACGTTACACCACCGGAAAGACGTCGCATGCAACGTCTCTACATATTTCCAATTTTAATAATTCTCTTATTGGCATTTTCAATATCTGCACGTGCAGATGCCCATATTTTTTTATACTTTGACTTTCTGCACATGCAGATGCTCATATTTTTTTATACTATGACTTTCTGCACGTGCAGATGCCCATATTTTTTTGTACTATGACTTTCTGCACGTGCAGATGCCCATATTTTTTTATACTTTGACTTTCTGCACGTGCAGATGCCCATATTTTTTTATACTATGACTTTCTGCACGTGCAGATGCTCATATTTTTTTATACTATGACTTTCTGCACGTGCAGATGCCCATATTTTTTTGTACTATGACTTTCTGCACGTGCAGATGCCCATATTTTTTTGTACTATGACTTTCTGCACGTGCAGATGCCCATATTTTTTTATACTTTGACTTTCTGCACGTGCAGATGCTCATATTTTTTTATACTATGACTTTCTGCACGTGCAGATGCCCATATTTTTTTATACTATGGACTTAGGCACGTGCAGATGTTCCTATTTTTTAATACTATGGACTTAGGCACGTGCAGATGTTCCTATTTTTTAATACTATGGACTTAGGCACATAAACTAAGCTGATTTATAGTGATAAACATGTTAAATCAAGTGTAGAAAGCTGTTTTTAAAAATAAATTACTTCCGAAAATGTTAATTTTAAATTAAATCGGTGAATAGGGTAACTAAAATTTGGTTATTTAAAAATATCTTTTCACTTTAGCGTTTTAAATCAATAAAACATATTTAATTGTATCACTAATCTTAAAAAAAAACTTATGACAATTCAAGGATGGGATCGCACTAAAAACTTTTTCTTACCTATTACTGATGGTAACTACACGAAAGCCAAAATCATTTTTGCTGCTCATGATTTAAAGCTTAAAGCTGGCATTGCTGATACAGAAATTGCAGCTATTTACAACTTTAGCCACCCCTATTTAACAGAATATGAAAACAATTATTTATTATGGTCTGGACTAAAAAGCAGCAACAGTGCAAACACTAGATTGGTTGTTCAAATTATAGATGATTTGTCGGGAACTAAAATTCGCCAATGGGATGTAGCCATACAAGCAGTTTATGATTTAAATAGTTCAACCTATAAAAAACTATTGCCCAACCGTCGCAAACCATTTCAAAATGGTAAAACTGAAAGTAGAAAAACGGCATTGAGTAATTTAGTTGCAGCCATTGGCACTGATGCAAAATTGGCAACCGTATTAACAGATGTAAAAGCCGTCTTAACCAATCTAACAAATGCGCTAAATGCGCAAGACACGCAACAAGCAAATATTGATGCGGCTATTGTAAAACTAGAAGCTTCAAGAACAGCTTGTTGCAAAGTGATGCATCGTGCTTATGGATTGCTGATTGGTAAATTTTTTGAACAACCCTCGTTAACAGATGCATATTTTCCAATTGAGTTTTTAATCTCTCGTTCTCAAATTAGTTTCACACATACTTTAGTAGAAGGTGCTGCACCTTTTAAACTATTTAAAAGAACATTAAATGTGCAAAAGCAAACATTGGTAGTGGTGTATTATGGTACAGAAAAAGCTATCATGTATTTTACAAATGGCATAGCCAAAGCCCCAAAAGCTGGCGACCCATTTGTGGTGCTTCAGCCCGAAAGTAGAACAGAGTATAACCTGCCCGACCTTAATTATTCCGATGCCAATAAAACCCTGTATGTACATTATGAAGGCACTGGAACAGCTTTGGTGGAAGTGGATGTTGTTTAATTGAGGCAAAGAGTTTTGAGGCAAAGAGGCAAAGAGATTTAAAGCAAGGAGACTTGAGGTAATCAGGCAAGTAGTTTTAGGGCAAAGGGTTTATAGAAAATAGGCAAGGATTTGCTAATCAATAGCCATTGGCTTTAGCATTTGGATAAAAAATGTAATAGTACAAATGGCTTTAGACAAAAAATATTTGGGTGTTAATACTAAGCCTCGCAAATTGAAAAGTTTGTGAGGCTTTTTTTTTGGGGGGGGATAATTGAAATTTAAGATGTTTTCATGGGGATATATTTGTAAAGTTTATTAGGATATAAATTTTACCAAAAAGTCTAAAAAAAATAAAATTGAATAAAATAACAACCATCACAAGACGAAACATTTTTGACACTATGACTGTCGAAGGAATTAGTTGGAATGGAAAATTAGAAGAAACTGAATTTCTTTCTAGGCTTTATGATCTTGAAAATATGTCATCAACTGATGGTAGGTTTGAGAATGCTTTGGGAGACATTTGGCAACACAGAGTTAATAATTATGACTGGGACAATAATTGGATTTTTACTGATAAAAGATTTAACTTAATGAACTGTGAGGATGTTACGTTTCTTCAATTTTTATGTGAAATGTTGCATCCAATTGTTAGGAATGACACTATTCAAGTTTCTAGATTACACCAGCTTTTTAATGAGTATCTTTCGTTAGATAATTTTAAATTGGTTGAAAAAACAAGAATTTCAGAAAAACCTATATTTATTGGCAGACAAAAATTGCTTGGAAAGACTTCATTTGAAAAGTCAAAAAAAGTAATTTCAAATTATTTGTCTGACGAATATGTTACTAAGCAAATCAATATTATGGAAGGTGCAATTGAAAATTCGCCTGAGTTAGCAATTGGAACAGCTAAAGAATTAATAGAAACAATTTGTCATACTATTTTAACTGAACGCCAAGTTGAAATAGATAAAAATTGGGATTTGCTTCAATTATTAAAACAGACTACCAAAAGGCTTAATTTAACACCTGAGGGCATCCCAGAAGAAGTAAAAGCATCAAAAACTATAAAAAGCATTTTAGGCAGCCTTACAACTGTAGTTCAGGGTATTGGTGAATTAAGAAATCAATATGGTAGTGGTCATGGTAAAAAAGCAAGTTTTAAAGGATTAACTTCAAGCCACGCTAAATTAGCTGTAGGAGCGTATTCTACACTTGCAATATTTTTATTAGAAACAAATAAAGACAGACAATAACAAATAATACTTATAATAGAAAAATTAAGAAAATAGCTGTTAACAATTAAAGCCTAGGTTTATCATTATATAAAATTTAACCTTCTCCCCTATCTCCTACTAGCAATAATCAAATTAAGATCAGTGAATTTTAAGTTGAATTTTTCGCTGATATAAAAGTCAGTTAAAGCACCTTTAAACAAATAAATCCCTTCTCTTAGGTTGATATTGTGCCAAATCATTTCTTCTAATCCGCCTTCATCGCTAATGGTAAGCATCAATGGCATTAATACATTGCTAATTGCTTGGCTAGCTGTTCTGGCAAAGCCACTTGGAATATTAGGCACACAATAATGTATCACATCATGTAAAACAAACGTAGGGTTTTCGTGGCTAGTCAATCTGCTCGTTTCAAAACACCCTCCCCTATCAATTGCCACATCAAGAATAATACTTCCTGGGCGCATGGCTGCAACCATTTCTTCGGTTACCACTACAGGGGCTCTTCCAAACTCATTGCTCAAAGCGCCTATTGCTACTTCGCAGGTTTTTAATTGTTTTGCCAATATTTTAGGCTCCAAAACACTAGTCCAAACCCGTTGACTAAGGTTGTTTTGTAGCTCTTTTAATCTATAAATATTGTTATCAAACACTTTTACAGAGGCGCCAAGTGCCAAGGCATTTCTACAGGCAGTTTCACCAACTATGCCTGCACCCACAATCACCACTTTGGTTGGTGGAATGCCACTGATAGAGCCCAATAAAACGCCTTTTCCTTTATTAAAACTGCTAAGATATTGCCCTGCAATCAGCATTAATGCACTGCCTGCAATTTCGCTCATGCTGCGAACAATGGGGTAGCTACCAAAATCATCTTTTAAGTTTTCAAAGCTCAGTGCAGTTATTTTTTTCTCCATCATCTTCGCAATATTGGATTGCTTTAGTGCTGAATGATGTATGGGAGAAATGATGGTTTGGTTCATTTGCAACAACTCCACATCTTCTTCAACCACCGGAGCACTTTTCAATAAAATGGGTGCTTTATATACCTCAGCTTTATCGTATTTAATGATTGCTCCTGCTTCGGAATAGTCTTTGTCTTTAAAATGGCTTCCCAATCCTGCATTATGTTCTACCACCACTTGGTGACCATTACTAACCAAAACCCCTACTGCATCGGGTGTAAGAGATACACGGTTTTCCTGGAAGGCAAACTCTTTTGGAATACCAATATCTAGTTTGGCTTCACCCTGTTTTATATCAAGTTTTTCTTCTAAAGTATCGTAGTTGAAAGAAGTAGTAATAAGGGGTTTAGTTACAGCCATTATTGTCCGGATTGACTATTTTATTAGTTAAAAATAATGGGCTAAATTACTTGATTGTACATTTTATGGAATAATTTTTTTGAAATAATATGTTTTCCACTCGCCATATTGGCACTTAGACACATATTTATCATCTCTTATTTTATTAAAAATAGATTTTATTACTTGATTTTTTGTAAATCAATAGTATTGAATTTAGTTATTAGATAACGTTCTTATGTGTATTATCTCACCTTTTTAAAATTCAATATGACTATTTTTCTATGTGTCTATGTGCCTATGTGGTGGTGAAAAAAGTAGTTGCTTAATATTAAATTATAGCTGTAGTTAGTTTCCTAGCTCCATTTGTTTCAAGACTAATCGTTATGGAAAAGATGTTCTCAGGAAGTAAAGAAGGTGCTTTTTCTGGCCATTCAATTAAACACAAACCATCATTCAACAGTTCTTCTACACCAGATGAAATGGCATCATACAAAGAATTAAATCGATACCAATCCATGTGGTAAATGGTACCTGCTATTGGGCTATAGTATTCATTTACAATTGCATAAGTAGGACTGCTGATAACATCTTCCACTGCTAAAAAGCTACACAATGCGCTGATAAAAGTGGTTTTCCCACTTCCCATTGAAGCATAAAAAGCCCATACTTTGTATTCTTTTCCTTCTTGCCAAACTTGCTCAGCAACAGTGTTTATTTCAGCTAATTGATAGGTGATTGTCATATAAAAAACTAAATACTGGTTTCCATTTCTATTTTTAAAAACTTGGCAGTATGGCTTGTTTTATTTTTAACAAGCAATTCAGGAGTACCCTCAAATAATATTTTGCCACCGCCATCACCACCTTCAGGACCTAAGTCTATAATATGGTCTGCCATTTTAATTACATCTAAATTGTGTTCAATAACCAAAACGCTATTACCCCTATCTACCAATTTATTTATCACATCAAGCAAATGATGAATATCTTGAAAATGAAGCCCTGTAGTAGGTTCGTCAAGTATATAGAATGTTTTACCAGTATCTTTTTTACCAAGTTCCGTACTAAGTTTCACACGTTGTGCTTCTCCCCCACTTAAAGTAGTAGCACTTTGTCCAAGGGTAATATAGCCCAAGCCTACATCTTGCAATACTTTAATCTTACGATACAACCAAGGAACAGGTTGGAAAAAGTCTGTAGCTTCATCTACAGTCATATTTAGCACATCGCTAATAGATTTTCCTTTATATCGAATCTCCAATGTTTCCCTATTGTACCTTTTACCATTGCATTTTTCACAAGGCACATAAACATCAGGTAAGAAATTCATTTCAATTACCCGCATTCCCCCACCTTCACAAACATCACATCTTCCTCCCTTCACATTAAAAGAAAATCTTCCAGCTGCATAGCCTCTAATTTTTGCCTCAGGAATGGTAGCAAATAATGTACGTATGTCCGTAAAAAAACCGCAATAAGTGGCAGCATTACTCCTTGGAGTTCTTCCAATAGGCGATTGATCAATTTCAATAACCTTATCAATAGCTTCTAAACCACTAATACTCGTAAACTCCATTGGAGTAGTTCGGCTATTATAGCAATGTTTAGAAAGAATAGGATATAAGGTTTCATTGATAAGGGTAGATTTTCCGCTACCACTTACACCACTAACTACTATTAATTTACCTAATGGAAAACGAACACTTACTCCATGAAGGTTATTTCCTGTAACACCTGTTAGTTCTAAAAACTTTCCATTACCAGCCCTTCTTTCTTTAGGAATAGCCAATCCTTTTGTTCCCTTTAAATACGCAGCAGTATCACTACCACTTTCAAGTACTTGCTGAGGTGTTCCTTGAGCAACTATGTTTCCACCAAATCGCCCAGCTTTAGGTCCAATATCTATTAAATAATCAGCAGCAAGCATAATGTCTTTATCATGTTCTACTACCAATACACTATTCCCAATATCTCTAAGATTTTGCAAAGCTTTAATTAGGCGATGATTGTCTCGCTGATGCAATCCAATACTAGGCTCATCTAATATATAAGTAATGCCTTGTAATTGACTTCCAATCTGACTTGCCAATCGTATCCTCTGGCTTTCTCCCCCACTCAACGTTTTTGACGGACGATTAATGGATAAATAATTTAATCCAACATCTAATAGAAATTGTAACCGTTCTCTTATTTCTTTTAAGATGTCTTTTGCAATAATATTTTGCTTTGAAGAAATTCTGTCTTCCAAATTTGCAAACCAAATTTGCAGTTTATCGAGATTCAAATTACTAATCTCACTTATATTTTTATTGTCAATTTTAAACCAAAGACTTTCTTTTTTCAGTCTAGCACCTTGGCAATCATCACAATTTTTCAATTCCATAAATTGCTCCACCCATTCTCTCATGGTTTCGGTACTTCCTTTACCATAAAACCATCTTTTAAGCATGATGATAATACCTTCAAATTCAGAATAGTGTAAACTATCTAAGGAAAGATTCTCATAATCTATATCACTATCTATTATTCCTTCCGTATTACCATATAATAATAGATTAAGGGCAGATGGACTTAAATCTTTGATAGGCTTGTCTAAGGGGAATTTGTGTCTTTTGGCTAACACTTCCACATTTTTAAATATCTGTGCTTCACGCTTTTCGCCTAATGGAACAATTCCCCCCTCCTTAATAGTTTTAGTTACATCAGGAATCACTGCATCCATATTTACTGAATACACACTGCCAAGTCCTTTACATGTAGGACAAGCTCCATAAGGGGAATTAAATGAAAAGGCATTGGGAGAAGGTTCTTCATAACTGATACCTGTATCCTCACACATCAATTGTTTGGAATACATTACGATTTCTGAAAGCTTTTCACCTTCGGTCAATTTTTTAGTTATTTTCTCTTGGCTTGGATATTCACCAACAAACATTAATTCTTTTCCTATTTTTAATGCTTGTTGTACACTTTGGGTAAGTCTAACTTTAATTTCCTCAGAAATAAGCAGTCGGTCTATTACTACTTCAACATCATGAATCTTATAACGATCCAATTGCATTTTAGGCGAAATGTCTAGCAATACACCATCTACACGAACTTTTAAGAAACCCTTCTTTCTTATATCTTCAAACAATTCTCTATAATGTCCTTTTCTTCCTCGAATTAATGGAGCGAGAATGGCTACTTTTTTAGATTGGAAACGCTGATAAATATTCTCAACGATTTCTTCCTCGCTGAATTTGAGCATTTTTTTACCAGTATTGTAACTATATGCTTCACCTACTCTTGCATAGAAAAGACGCAAAAAATCATAAACTTCTGTAACTGTTCCAACGGTAGAACGAGGATTCTTACCAGTAGTTTTTTGTTCTATAGAAATAACAGGACTAAGACCAGTAATTTTATCTACATCAGGACGCTCCATATCCCCCATAAATTGGCGAGCATAGGCACTGAAACTTTCCATATAACGACGCTGACCTTCATTATATATTGTATCAAATGCTAATGAAGATTTACCACTACCACTTACACCAGTAAATACTACTAACTGGTTTTTAGGAATGGAAATATCAATGTTTTTCAAATTGTGTTCTCGTGCACCAAATACCTCAATAAAATCATTGGAAATGTTGGTAGTTGAAATAGAATTGGTTTCATTCAATTCTTGTATTGCTTTAGCCATATTTATTTCTGCTTGATTCAAAAGTAGAACAAAAGCTTGTGTATTATGATTTTGGGATTAGAATTTGTTATTAAATAATTATAAATGAATCTATATGTTGTGAAAAATGTAACCACAACAAATAATCAATGCTAAGTTTTGCTATTATGAACCATTATAAAAAAACAGAGTCAGCCAATCCTTTATTAATGGTGTAATTGTTGTAAGATATATATACTCTACCTTTTTTACGTTTTATTTTATCAGCTTCAGTAAGTTTTTCTTCGTCATCAAATTCCAAGGCAATCCCTTTGGGCATTTTATAATCTTTGGTATTAAAGCTAAATACTACTTTATCGGGCAAGGCATAGTCAATAAACTTACCATAAGACATTTCTATTTCAAATGAGCCATTTTCTTTAGTAGTCGTAGTAGCCTTCATTATTAATAAATTGGTTTCATCTATGTATAAAGTTGACAATATCACATCACTATTTTCTGATGTTGGCAAAAGCTTCACCATTCTTACTTTAGTTTTATTTAATACCATTTCGCCAACAGAGATTGCAACAAAATCATTACTTGAAACCAAAGAACTCATATTCACTGTCACACCACCTTTGGGAAGAATTGAAATTCCACCATCTCTTTTAAGCTTAAAACGATTGGGTTTTTTAAAGAAAACTTTTACCTTACCAATTGGAGCTTTTAAAAACACAACGTCTGTTTTCATAGTCCCTTCAGCTATATAATCATTTACCTTATCTAATTTAGATTTTACTTTATTTATTAAAGCCATTACATCTTGACCATAAGAAGAATGAATATTTATAGAAAAAAGGAATAAAAGAATGAATATTCTTTTCATGATGAAAGCGTTTGAAAAAATTAACGAATAAGAAATTAGCTTAAAATATCTTTTTTATTAAAGAAGAAAATAGTAGCTCCCACAAAACCAAATATATGCGCAATAAGAACCAAACAAGATGTAATTATCCTTTCAGGTTTTTGGATACTACCTACAATCACCTCATTATTTGAATTTACTTTCACATCAAAAAACTCCTTCCAATTTACCATATGAGTTGTAAACAAATAAGGTTGTATCTTCTGGAATAAAGGAATACTCATAGTACTTAAAATGGTAAAAAAAATAATGATACTCATTGTAGCTACTATAGGTCCAATAGAATTGTCAGCAAAATTTGATAGAAAAAAGCCAAGTGCTGTAACAGTTAGCATAGATAAAAGTGCAAAACCAAAAGCACCGATATATCTCCAAAAAACATCTCCTTCTGAAAGTTGCACGATATAATTGGTTTTTTGTAAAACCATATCATCTGTACCAAATAAGAATATACTTACAAATAGGGCTAGAAAAGCAATCCAAACAAGCAGTATTAGAGTGTAAATAGCTGATGCTACAAATTTAGATAACAGAAATTGGGTTCTACTAATTGGTTTTGTCAACATTAGTCTCAATGTACCCATGTTAGCCTCGCCACTAATCATATCGGCGGAAATGAGCGCAATCAATAAAGGCACATGAACCAATAACAATTGAAGAAGAATATAACAAACTAGATAGCCATTTAATATTTTACCATCAAATGAAAAAGTTTGCATGACATTGGTCATCATGAATCCAACATAAGTCTCACCATCTCTTAGTAACCCTAATTGGATAATTCCAATTAAAGAGGTTATAGCTATAAATGAAATATATGTTCTAGGTCTTCGAAAAATTTTAAATAACTCAATTTGTAAAAGCTGGTACATGTTGATTATTAGAGGTAATTTGTAAAAAATAATCTTCTAAACTATGACGAGGTTGAAAAGAGGTGATAGGGATATTTAATTGAATTAATTCTTTCAATAAGAGTGATATATTATCCTTATGTACTTTTAATAATATGTTATTACCCCTTGATTCTAACAACAATTCCTTCCATTTACTTTGTTGTAAAATATTTAAAGAATATGAAAAGTTATGAGTACTAATTTCTACAACCGTTTGAGCTGGATCAAATAATTCGTTTGAATTTCCTTCAACTAACTTTTTTCCCTTATCAATTATTAAAATCCTACTTGCAATTTGTTCAATTTCACTGAGCAAATGTGATGAGACAACAACTGTCTTACCATATTCCTTACTTAAAGACAAAATCAAATTTCTTATATCTGCTATTCCTTGAGGATCTAAACCGTTAGTAGGTTCATCTAAAATTATTAAGTGTGGATTTTGCACTAAAGCAATTCCAATACCCAAACGTTGTTTCATTCCCTGAGAAAATGTTTTCACAGTATCTTTTGCTCTAGAAGCTAATCCTACAACTTCTAACTGATTCATTATTTGTTCCCTTGAAGGTCTAATACCACTTAGTTTAGCGAATAGTGCTATGTTTTCAAAAGCTGATAAATAAGGATATACGTCTGGTTTTTCTACAACTGCACCAACTTGTTTAAGAATTTCAGAACGATGCGTTTTCAAATTCATTCCTAATAATTCAATATTACCTTTTGTTGGTGCAATTAATGTTAATAACATTCTTATTGTTGTACTCTTACCTGCACCATTCTGACCTAAAAAACCAAAAATGTCACCTTTATTGACAGTGAAGGAAAGATTACTAACTGCAGTTAGGTTATTAAATTTTTTAGTTAAATTATTAACATTTATTACAGTAAGCATACTACTACTACAAAAAGTATTCAACTAAGTTGAATTAAGATAAAAATATAAACTAAATAATCTAATTGAGTAAAAAAAGACATAAAAAAAGCCTCATTCAAGTAAATGAATGAGGCTTAAATGAATATGGCAACTACCTACTCTCCCGGCGTAATGCGAGTACCATCGGCCATGGGGGACTTAACTTCTCTGTTCGGAATGGG